>Ga0209316_100150_pt1 | contig 26020 bp, 19 predicted proteins | sample 3C3metaG_FD_184150 | JGI IMG/M metagenome (GOLD analysis project Ga0209316, IMG submission 184150) | Freshwater bacterial and archeal communities from Indian Creek, Illinois, USA - 3C3 metaG (SPAdes) (version 3) | ecosystem: Environmental > Aquatic > Freshwater > Unclassified | place: USA: Indian... | reverse complement strand
GTCCCCGCTCCTGCCCCCGCCGAGGCCAACCGCGCCCAAGCCATCCTCGAAGGGCGCACGCCCGCCGCCGCACCAACAGCCCCATCCACTCCAGCCGCCACTCCCGCCGCCCCCCGGCGGCTGGTGGTGCAAGTGGGCGCGTTCGAGAGCGCCGAGCGCGTGCGCGAGGTGCGCCAGCGCCTCGAGCGCGCGGGCTTGGTCACCTACACCCACGTTGCGCAAACCCCCGACGGCCCGCGCACCCGCGTGCGCTTGGGGCCTTTTGCCAGCCGCGCCGAAGCCGAGCGCGCCGCCGAGCGCGTGCGCCAGCTCGGCCTGCCCGCCGCCATCCTCACGCTATGAGCCGTGGCTGCCGTCGATGTGTTTTTGCTGCTGCTGCTGCTGGCCTCGTTGCTGATCGGGGCGTGGCGCGGGCTGGTGTACGAGGTCTTGTCGCTCAGCGCCTGGGTGGCGGCGTTTTTTCTGGCGCAGTGGTGGGCTGCCGACGCCGCTGCGTGGCTGCCGCTGGCCGAGCTCGACCCGCCCTTGCCCTTCGCCATCGGCTTTGCGCTGGTGTTTGTGGCCTGCGTATTTGCCGGCACCTTTCTGGCGTGGCTGCTCAAAAAAGGCATGGATCAAGTGGGCTTGCGCCCGGTCGATCGCACCTTGGGTGCGGCCTTTGGCGTGCTGCGCGGCGTCGTGGTTTTGCTGGCGCTCACCGTGCTGCTGCACCTCACGCCGCTGCACCAGCACCCGGCCTGGCAGCAGTCGGTTGGGGCTGTTTGGCTCTACAACGGTCTGGCCGCCCTCGAAGGCCTGATGCCGGTTTGGCTGGCAGCCCATTTCCCTTGATAACAACAGGATTCGTCGTATGTGTGGAATCGTAGGCGTGGCCAGCACGGCACCGGTCAATCAGCTGCTCTATGACGCCTTGCTGCTGCTGCAGCACCGCGGCCAAGACGCCGCCGGCATCGTCACCGAACAAGAGCGCAAGTTCTTCATGCACAAGGCCAAAGGCATGGTGCGCGACGTCTTTCGCACGCGCAACATGCGCGCGCTGCCCGGCAACCACGGTCTGGGGCAGGTGCGCTACCCCACCGCCGGCAATGCCTACAGCGAGGAAGAGGCGCAGCCCTTCTACGTCAACGCGCCCTTTGGCATCGTCATGGCGCATAACGGCAACCTCACCAACGCCCAGGCGCTGCGCCGCGACATGGTGCAGCTCGATCACCGCCACATCAACACCGACAGCGACTCCGAGGTGCTGCTCAACGTGCTCGCTCACGAAATCGGCCGCGCCGGCGCCCACGGCGCCTGGAGCACCGAGGCGCTGTTTGCCGCCGTGGCCGCCACGCAACTGCGCTTGCAGGGCTCGTATGCGGTGGTGGCGCTCATCGCTGGCCATGGCCTGCTGGCCTTTCGCGACCCCTTCGGCATCCGGCCGCTGTGCATCGGGCGTGGCAAAGACGGCACCGTCATGGTGGCCAGCGAATCGGTGGCGCTCGAGGGCACCGGGCACGATTTTTTGCGCGACATAGCGCCCGGCGAGGCGATTTTTGTCGGCTTCGACGGCCAAATCCAGTCACGCCAGTGCGCCGCCCAGCCGCGCCGCTACCCCTGCGTATTCGAGTACGTCTATCTGGCCCGGCCCGACTCCACGCTCGACGGCATCTCGGTCTATCAGGCCCGGCTCAACATGGGGCACACGCTGGCCGAGCGCTTGCGCCTGCAGGTGCCGCTGGACGAAATCGACGTCGTCATCCCCATTCCCGAATCCAGCCGCCCGGCCGCCACCCAGCTGGCGCAGTTGCTGGGCAAGCCCTACCGCGAAGGCTTCGTGAAAAACCGCTACGTCGGGCGCACGTTCATCATGCCGGGGCAGGCGGTGCGCAAAAAATCGGTGCGCCAAAAGCTCAACGTCATCGGCAGCGAGTTCAAAGGCCGGCGCGTGCTGCTGGTCGATGATTCCATCGTGCGCGGCACCACCAGCCGCGAGATCGTGCAGATGGCGCGCGAAGCCGGCGCCGTCAAGGTGTATATGGCCAGCGCCGCGCCGCCGGTGATGTACCCCAACGTCTATGGCATCGACATGCCCACGCGCGACGAACTGGTGGCGCACGGGCGCACGCTCGAAGAAGTGCGCCAGATCATCGGCTGCGACGCCCTGATCTACCAAAGCGTAGAAGACATGAAGCGCGCCGTGGGCTCGATCAACCCGGCGCTCGACGGCTTCGAGGCCTCGTGCTTCGACGGCGTGTACGTCACCGGCGACATCAGCGCCGACGACGTGAACCGCCTGCACGCGCAGCGCAGCGGCAGCGAAGAGGACGAGGCCGACAGCTCGCGGCTGTCGCTGCCCAATTCCCGCGAGCATTAAGCCCAAGCCGCCATGTCCACCCCACTGCACCGCGACACACTGGCGCTGCGCGTGGCCGTCGAGCGCAGCCTGCACGGCGAACACTCCGAGGCGCTGTATTTGAGCAGCGGCTTCGTGCAACCCAACGCCGCCGCCGCCGCGCGCCGCTTTGCCGGCGACGAAGACGGCTACACCTACGGCCGCAGCGGCAACCCGACCGTGAGCAGCTTCGAGCAGCGCTTGGCCGCGCTCGAGGGCAGCGAGGCCGCGCTGGCCACGGCCTCGGGCATGGCCGCCATCACGCTGGTCTGCTTTGGCTTGCTCAAGGCCGGCGACCACGTGCTCCATTCGCAGTCCATGTTTGGCTCCACGCTCAAGCTGGTGGGCACCGAGTTTGCGCGCTTCGGTGTCGAATCCACCGCTGTGCCACAGACCGACCTGGGCGCTTGGGCGCGCGCCGTGCGCCCCAACACCCGGCTGCTGCTGGCCGAAACCCCCACCAACCCGCTCACCGAAGTCTGCGACATCGCCGCGCTGGCCGATCTGGCGCACGCCGCCGGTGCCTGGCTGGCGGTGGACAACTGCTTTGCCACCCCGGCGCTGCAGCGCCCGCTCGAGTTCGGCGCCGACATCGTGCTGCACTCGGGCACCAAATACCTCGACGGCCAAGGCCGCGTCATGGCCGGCGCGGTCTGCGCCAGCGCCGACCTCATCAACCAGCGCCTGCTGCCGGTGCAAAAAAACACCGGCATGTTGCTTTCGCCCTTCAACGCCTGGGTGGTGCTCAAGGGCCTTGAAACCCTGAGCCTGCGCCTGCAGGCGCAAAGCGCACAGGCGCTGGCGCTGGCACAGTGGCTGCAAGCGCACCCGGCCGTGGCGCGGGTGCACTACCCGGGCCTGCCCAGCCACCCGCAGCACGCGCTGGCCATGCGCCAGATGGGCGGCTGCGGCGGCGCCGTGCTGGCCTTTGAGGTGGCGGCCAGCAGCCCCGAGCAAGCGCGCGCGCGTGCCTTCGGCGTGCTCGATGCGCTCCAGGTGCTGTCGCTGTGCACCAACTTGGGCGATACCAAAACCCTGTGCGCACACCCGGCCAGCACCTCGCACGGCAAGCTCAGCGAAGCGCAGCGCCAGGCCGCCGGCATCGTCCAGGGGCTGGTGCGCGTGGCCGTCGGGCTCGAGCATTTGCCCGACATCCAAGCCGACCTTTTGCGCGGCCTCGACCGCATCGACACCTTCCACCCATGAGCACCCCGCGCATCCGCACCCGTTTTGCCCCTTCGCCCACCGGCTTCATCCACCTGGGCAACATCCGCTCGGCGCTCTACCCGTGGGCCTTTGCCCGCGCCCAAGGCGGCGACTTCATCCTGCGCATCGAAGACACCGACCAAGAGCGCTCCAGCCAAGCCGCCGTCGATGTGATCCTGCAGGGCATGGCCTGGCTCGGGCTCGACTTCGACGAAGGCCCGTACTACCAGATGCAGCGCATGGCGCGCTACCAAGAGGTACTGGCCGACATGCTCGCGCGCGGCTTGGCCTACCCCTGCTACATGAGCGTGGCCGAGCTCGACGCGCTGCGCGAGCGCCAACTGGCGCACAAAGAAAAGCCGCGTTACGACGGCACCTGGCGGCCCGAACCCGGTAAGGTCTTGCCCCCCGTCCCGGCGGGCGTGCTGCCGGTGCTGCGCTTCAAAAACCCGATCGGCGGCGTGGTGGCGTGGGACGACAAGGTCAAGGGCCGCATCGAGATCGCCAACGCCGAGCTCGACGACTTGGTGATCGCCCGCCCGGCCCCGGCTGCTGAACCGGGCAGCGCAGCGGCTGCGGCACCGAGCAGCGCAGAGTCCGCGCGCATCGGCGTGCCGACCTACAACTTCTGCGTCGTCGTCGATGACATCGACATGCGCATCACGCACGTCATCCGCGGCGACGACCACATCAACAACACCCCGCGCCAGATCAACATCCTGCGCGCCCTCGGGCACGAGCCGCCGGTCTATGCCCACCTGCCCACCGTGCTCAACGAGCAGGGCGAGAAGATGAGCAAGCGCAACGGCGCCAAGCCCGTCACCCAGTACCGCGACGAAGGCTACCTGCCCGACGCCATGCTCAACTACCTCGCGCGGCTGGGCTGGAGCCACGGCGACGACGAAATCTTTAGCCGCGAGCAGTTTTTGCAGTGGTTCGACCTCGAACACCTCGGGCGCAGCGCGGCCCAGTTCGACGAAGCCAAGCTGCGCTGGGTCAACGCCCAGCACCTCAAGGCCCTGCCCGAGGCCGAGCTGGCGCCCTTGGTGGCCGAGCAACTGGCGCGCCGGGATTTAAGCGCCGACGAGCGCCTGCCAGCCATCTGCGCGCTGTTCAAAGACCGCTGCGACACCACCGTGGCGCTGGCCGACTGGGCCGCCTGCTTTTACCGCGAGCCCGATGTGGCGCCCGACACGATGGCCGAACACGGCGGGGCGGCGCTGCGCCCGGCGCTGGCGGCGCTGGCCGCCGAGCTGCAAAGCTGCGAATGGAGCCGCGCCGGCATCTCCGCGGCGCTCAAAGCCGTGCTGGCCGCGCACGGACTCAAAATGCCCCAGCTCGCCATCCCGGTGCGCGTGCTCGTCATGGGCACGCCCAACACGCCCGCGCTCGACGCCGTGCTGGCGCTGCAGCCGCGCGAAAAAGTTTTGCGCGCCTTGCAAAAGGCCTAAAAACCTGTCTATAATTCGAGTCTTGCTGATGCACGACGGCGCAAGGGGCAAATGCCTAGGCCGGAGTGCGAAAGTTGCAGCTCTCCAAAAGGGGGTATAGCTCAGCTGGGAGAGCGCTTGCATGGCATGCAAGAGGTCAGCGGTTCGATCCCGCTTACCTCCACCAAAGCGGGCTGCAACAGGTTTTACGGTAACAGTTTTCTAGGTTTGACCCTATCGTCTAGAGGCCTAGGACATCACCCTTTCACGGTGAGTACCGGGGTTCGAATCCCCGTAGGGTCGCCAACCGCACGGAGCGGTAGTTCAGTTGGTTAGAATACCGGCCTGTCACGCCGGGGGTCGCGGGTTCGAGCCCCGTCCGCTCCGCCAAATAGTACGCAATTCAAGCCGCAGCGCCTTTGGCCTGCGGCTTTTTTGCGCGCCCTGGCGCGAGGCTGGCTGCGAGGCTGGTTGCGCGGACGATTGTGCGGCTTTCAGACTTCGCGCCGGCGTGCCAAGGGCGGGTTGCGCTCAAAGTAGGCCACGATGCCGCGCAGCATGGCGTCGGCCATCTGGTTTTGAAAGCGCGGGTCGCGCAGGCGGCGCTCTTCGTCGGGGTTGCTGATGAACGTGGTTTCGATCAGCAGGCTGGGGATGTCGGGCGCGCGCAGGACGGCAAAGCCGGCTTGTTCGACGCGCGGTTTGTGCAGGCGCCCGACACGGCCAATTTCGCGCAACATCACATCGCCCACGCGCAGGCTGTCGTTGATCTGTGCCGTGGTGCTCATGTCGAGCATGATGCGCTGCAACATCGTTTCTTGCTCGCGCAGGTTGACGCCACCCACCTTGTCGGCGGCGTTTTCGCGGTTGGCCATCCATTGGGCGGCGGCACTGGTGGCGCCGCGCTCGCTGAGCGCAAACACGCTGGAGCCGCGCGGTCGTGGCGTAAAAAACGCATCGGCGTGCACGCTCACCAACAGATCGGCCTGCACACGGCGCGCCTTTTGCACCCGCACCCGCAGCGGCACGAAGTAGTCGCCATCGCGCGTCATGAAGGCGCGCAAAGTGTGGCCGTTGACTTGGGTGCGGTTGACGCGATCGCGCAGCTTGCGGGCCATCGACAGCACCACGTCCTTTTCGCGCGTGCCACCGGGGCCGATGGCCCCCGGGTCTTCGCCGCCGTGCCCGGCGTCGATGGCGACGACGATCAGGCGGTCGGCGCGGCCGCCGGTGCTGCCACTGGGTGCAGCGCGTGGCCGGCTCGCACCCGAGGCGGTTGTGGTGGGGGACATGGGCGCAGAAGGGGGTTGGCTGGTCTGCGCCTGGGCTGAGGGGGTTGAAGGTGCTGACGGGGCAGCTGCTGCCGTACGCGGGCCCGTCGAGGCCGACGAAGGCGCAGCAGCCGGAGGAGGAGGCGGAGGCAGCCTAATGGTTCCCAGGCTGGGCGCAGCGGCGCGCTGGTCGGCGGGCAAACGGGCAATCAGCTCGCCCAGCGGGTCGGGGGCGCTGGGCGCAGGGGGCGCCAGCGCTGTCGCGCTGTCGCTGGGGGCGCCAGTGGGTGGTGTGGATGGCGTAGAGGGGTCGTTGAGCTCGCGCAGCCGCTGCGCGATCAGTTCATCCAGCGGGTCGCGCGCTTGCACCGGGTACAGATCGAGCACGAGGCGGTGCTGGAACGCGGCCACCGGGCTGAGCTGAAACACCTGCGGGTTGATCGGGCGCTTCAAGTCCACCACCAGCCGCACCACCCCAGGGGCGTGCTGCCCGACGCGAATCGCGGCCACGTTGGGGTCGTCGGGGCGCACCTTGCCGGTGATCTGCTGCACCATCGGGGCCAACTCGATGCCCTCGAGGTCCAGCGCCACCCGGGGCGGGTCGGTCATGAAGTGCGGCGTGGCTTGCAGCGCGGCGTCGGACTCGATCGTCAGGCGGGTGTAGTCGGGGGCCGGCCACAGGCGCACGGCCACGATGGTGGCGCCCCAAGCCAGCTGCGGCGCGCCGAGCGTGAGCACCAGGCTCGAGCCCAGCCACTGCAGGGCGCTGCGGCGCCTCATGCCTGCAACGCCTCCAGCAGGCGCACACCCAGTGCACTGCGCGCACGCAGCTGCAACCGGCGGCTGTCGTCGGCCAAGGTTTCGAGGTGCAGTTCGAGGTCGGGCATGGGCAGGACTCCAGCGGTTTTTTCGGGCCACTCTACCAGCTTGAGTCCGGGTTGTGTAAAAAGTTCACGCAGTCCCGCATCTTCCCACTCTTGAGGGTTGATTAGTCGATAAAAATCCGCGTGCACAGCATCCAAGCCTGCGCCCCAGCGCGGGCCCGCTTCGAGGCGGTAGGTCTCGACGATGGCGTAGCTCGGGCTTTTGATGCGGCCCTGCACACCCAAAGTGCGCAGCAGATGGCGCACAAAGGTGGTTTTGCCGCTGCCAAGATCGCCGTAGCAGTGCAAGTGCGCCTGCCCGATTTGGTCGCAGGCGGCCAGCCGGGCAGCGAGCGCCGCGGTGGCGCTCTCGTCGGCCAGCAGCAGGGTCGTGCAGGCCAGCGGCTGCGCAGCCGGGGCTGGGCTTCCTACAATCGCTGGATTATGTTCGATGCGGCTCAATTCGTCACACAAATACATGGCTGGGGCCAGGAGTTGGGATTTTCGCAAATCGGCGTGGCCAGCGTCGATTTGGCCAGCGCCGAAGACGGGCTGCAGCGCTGGCTCGAGGCCGGGTTTCACGGCGAGATGGGTTACATGGCCGCGCACGGCCTCAAGCGCGCCCGCCCGGCCGAGCTGGTGCCCGGCACCCTGAGCGTGATCAGCGCGCGCATGGATTATCTGCCCAGCAGCCACGGGCCCGATTGGCGTGAGCAAGAATGGCAGGGTTTGCAGCAGCCTTTGCAGGCCAGCGTGGCCTTGTATGCCCGGGGGCGCGACTACCACAAGGTGCTGCGCCAGCGGCTGCAGCGGCTGGCCCAGCGCATCGAGCAGGGCTTGCAAGAGCAGTGCGCTCCCGTAGCGGCTGCGCCAAGCGCCAACGGCGCGGCTGCGCCCACCGACAGCGGCGTGGCGCTGCAGCACCCTGTCAGCTGGCGCGTGTTTACCGACTCGGCGCCGGTGCTCGAGGTCGAGTTGGCGCAGCGCAGTGGCCTAGGCTGGCGCGGCAAACACACGCTGGCCTTGAGCCGCGACGCCGGTTCGATGTTTTTTCTCGGCGAGATTTTCCTCAACTTCGAACTGCCTCCCAGCGCCGCAGCCAGCACCCACTGCGGCCAGTGCCGCGCCTGCCTCGATGTGTGCCCGACGCAGGCCATCGTGGCCCCGTACCGGCTCGATGCGCGTCGCTGCATCGCCTACCTCACGATCGAACACGCCGGGCCTATAGCGCCCGAGCTGCGGCCCCTGATCGGCAACCGCATCTATGGCTGCGACGACTGCCAGCTGGTGTGCCCGTGGAACAAGTACGCCCAGCGCGCCCGCGTGCCCGATTTCGAGCCGCGGGAGCCGCTGCAAGCGCCCGAGCTGCTGCGCGTCTGGGGCTGGAGCCAAGCGGACTTTGAGCGCCACACCGAAGGCACCCCGATCCGGCGCATCGGACACGAGCGCTGGCTGCGCAACGTGGCGGTGGCACTGGGCAATGCGCTGGCTAGCGGCCGGCTCGAGCCAGAGCAAGCAGCAGCCGTGCAGGCGGCGCTGGCCAGCCGGCTCGAAGACCCGAGCGCCTTGGTGCGCGAGCATGTGCAGTGGGCATTGGCTGTGGGCGGCGGCGGGTATCATCCAAGGCTGCGCAACCGCCCATTGCGGTGCGGTGTCGTCAGCGCAGTGCAGGCACCGGGCTGCGGTGCGGTTGGCAAGGCTTGACCGATTTGCTGAAACGTGCGGAGGCGCCATGCCCAATCTGAATCTTCAGGAACTGAAACTGCGCGATTTAGGGGCAGCCCCCTTGGGGGCATAAGTGCCGCCCGTGAGAGGACGATTCATTTCTAATCAATGGGTTGCGTGCATTGACTGGTGCCGGAAAGAGGAATCGAACCCCCGACCTTCTCATTACGAATGAGCTGCTCTACCGACTGAGCTATTCCGGCTTGTGGGCGGCGCGCTGGCGTCGTCCACCCAGCCTTCGATTATATTGCCTTGGGGGCTGGCTGCAGGCTTGCCGTGTGCCCAGCGCGGCTGGCTTTGGGCTGCGCACCGGGGTTCAATGCACCCGCATCCCCGGTTCGGCGCCCGGCCAAGCTTGCAGCAGGTACAGGCCGGGGCGGGCTTCGGGGTCGGCGTGCGCGGCCGAGAGCACCATGCCTTCGCTGACGCCGAATTTCATCTTGCGTGGCGCCAGGTTGGCCACCAGCACGGTGAGCTGGCCCACCAGCTGTTCGGGCTGGTAGGCGCTGGCGATGCCCGAAAAGACGTTGCGCAAGCGGCCCTCGCCGGCGTCGAGGGTCAGGCGCAGCAGCTTGGTCGAGCCGCTCACGGCCTCGCAAGCGACGATGCGCGCGATGCGCAGATCGACTTTGGCAAAGTCATCGATGCCGATCGCCGGGGCGATGGACTTGCCGCCGGGCAGGGGGGTGCTGGGGTCGCGCTCGGTGGGGGGGGCGTGGGGCGTGGTGGCGTGGGTGGCGTGGCTGGCTTTGGCCGCTGCCGGCGCCGCCGAGGCAGCAGATGCCACCGGCGCGCTGGGTTCGAACAATTCTTGCAGCCGCCTGGCGTCCACGCGCTGCATCAGGTGCTGGTAGGCGCCGATGGTGTGGCCTGGGCCCAAGGCCGTGGCGGCGTTGGCCCAGTCGAGCGGCGCGCAGCGCAAAAAGGCTTCCACCTGCGCCGCCAGCACCGGCAGCACCGGTTTGAGCAGCGCCGTCAGCACGCGGAAGCACTCGATGCAGGTGCTGCACACGTCTTGCAGCCGCGGCGCGCAGTCGGGCTGGCGGGCCAGTTCCCAGGGCTTGTTTTGATCGACGTATTCGTTCACGCGGTCGGCCAGCGCCATGGTCTCGCGGATGGCTTTGCCGTACTCGCGCTCGGCCAGCAGCTCGGCAACGGCCGGCACGGCGCGCTGCAGGCCGTCGAGCAGGGCTTCGCCATCGGGGGCCAGCGGCCCCAAGCGGCCGTCGAAGCGCTGGGCCAGAAAACCGGCGGCGCGCGAGGCGATGTTGATGTACTTGCCGACCAGGTCGGAGTTGACGCGGGCCACGAAGTCTTGCGGGTTGAAGTCCACGTCTTCGTTGCGGCTGCTCAGCTTGGCTGCGAGGTAGTAGCGCAGCCACTCGGGGTTGAGGCCGAGTTGCAGGTATTTGAGCGGATCGAGCCCGGTGCCGCGGCTCTTGCTCATCTTCTCGCCGCTGTTGAGGGTCAGAAAGCCGTGCACGTAAATGGCGCTGGGCACCTTGCGGCCCGAAAAATGCAGCATCGCCGGCCAGAACAGGCTGTGGAAGGTGATGATGTCTTTGCCGATGAAGTGCACCTGCTCGACCGCCGGGTCGGCCAGAAACTGCTCAAAGCTCTGCGCCGTGCGCGAGGCCGGGTGCCAGTGTGCGGCCGCTTGGCCACGGTCGAAATGGTGCTTGAGGCTGGCCAAGTAGCCCACCGGGGCGTCGAGCCAGACGTAGAAGTATTTGCCCGGCGCGTCTGGGATCTCGATGCCGAAGTAGGGCGCGTCGCGGCTGATGTCCCAGTCGCCCATTTTGGCTTGGCCGTCGTCGCCGGGGGCGAGCCATTCGCTGATTTTATTCAGCACCTCGGGCTGCAGGCGCCCGGGGGTGTTGGTCCATTGGTCGAGGAATTCGAGACAGCGCGGGTCGGAGAGCTTGAAAAAGAAGTGCTCCGACTGGCGCAGCAGCGGCGTGGCCCCCGACAGCGCCGAGTAAGGCGCGCGCAGCTCGGTCGGGGCATAGACGGCACCGCAGGCTTCGCAGTTGTCGCCGTACTGGTCGGGCGCGCTGCACTTGGGGCAGATGCCCTTGATGTAGCGGTCGGGCAGGAACATGTTTTTCTCGGGGTCGAAAAACTGTTCGATGGTGCGGCTCTCGATCAGTCCGGCGGCCTTGAGGTCGAGGTAGATGCGCTGCGCCAGTTCGTGGTTTTCGGGTGCGTCGGTGCTGTGCCAGTGGTCGAAGCGGATGTGAAAGCCCTCGAGGTAGGGCGCGCGCCCGGCGGCGATGGCGGCGACGAACTGCGGCGGCGTCTGGCCGGCTTTTTCGGCGGCGATCATGATCGGCGCGCCGTGGGCGTCGTCGGCGCAGACGAAGTGCACCTCGTGTCCGTGCAGGCGCTGCGAGCGCACCCAGATGTCGGCCTGGATGTACTCCATGATGTGGCCGATGTGGAAGGCGCCGTTGGCGTAGGGCAAGGCGGTGGTGACGAAGAAGCGGCGCTGGGTCATGGGGCAAGGCAGTGGGCGGGCAAGCGGTTGATTTTAACGGCCGCAACCGTTGGCCATGCATCTTGCCCATGCATCTGCGCCACAGCCATTTCATGCACGTGGGCCGCTGCGGTTATAGGGCGCAGTAGCGGCGCCACTGGGCGCGCTCGCATTAGACTCGACGCCGCTGTTAGGCTTTACTTGGACTGTGCAATATGGCTATCGAAACCCAAGCGCTGCTGCAAGCGCTGCAAACCGTGATCGACCCGCTGACCGGGCGCGATTTTGTCTCGACCAAAGCGCTTAAAAACCTGCACACAGCTGGCGCCGAGGTGGCGTTTGAGATCGAGCTGGGCTACCCGGCTCAGAGCCTGTGGCCCGAGCTGACGCAGGCCCTCACCGCGGCCGCGCACACGGTGCCGGGGGTTGGCCAAGTGCGGGTGCAGTGGCACACGCGCATCGTGGCGCATCAGGTGACGCGCAGCGTGCCGGTGCTCGATCAGGTGAAAAACATCGTCGCCGTGGCCTCGGGCAAGGGCGGCGTGGGCAAGAGCACCACGGCGGTGAATCTGGCGCTGGCGCTGGCGGCCGAAGGGGCCCGGGTGGGCGTGCTCGATGCCGACATTTACGGCCCCAGCGTGCCCACCATGCTCGGTTTGCAGGGCCAAAGCCCCGAGAGTTTGGATGGCAAAACCATGGAGCCCCTGAGCCGGCACGGGGTGCAGGTGATGTCGATCGGGTTTTTGATCAAGCCCGACGACGCCATGATCTGGCGCGGCCCCATGGCCACGCAGGCGCTGGAGCAGTTGCTGCGCCAGTCGAATTGGCAGGCGCTGGATTACCTGATCGTCGATCTGCCACCGGGCACCGGCGATATCCACCTGACCATGGCGCAGCGGGTGCCGCTGACGGCGGCGCTGATCGTCACCACACCCCAAGACGTGGCCCTGCAAGACGCGCGCAAGGGCATCCGCATGTTCGAGAAGGTTGGGGTGCCGATTCTGGGGCTGGTCGAGAACATGGCGATGCACGTGTGCAGCCGCTGCGGCCACGCCGAGGCGGTGTTTGGCCTCGAGGGTGGGCAGCGCTTGGCGGCCGAACTGGGTCTGCCGTGTCTGGGCACCCTGCCGCTGGCACTGGCCATCCGCGAGCAGGCCGACCGCGGCGAACCGATCGTGGTGGCCGCACCCGATAGCGAACTGGCGGCGCAGTACCGGCGCCTGGCGTTGCGCACCGCGGCGGCGCTGAGCTTGCTTGGGCGCGACTACTCGAGCAAGCTGGGCGCGCTCAAGGTGGTTGCCGGCGCCTGAGAGGCCTGCCAGCCCTTTATGAATCGGGCCGGTCGGGCTTGGCCTCTGGGGCAGCGGCCTCTGCTTTGGGCTTTTGCCTTTGCGGGCCGGCGCTGTGCACCCGCGTCACGTCGAGGCGCCGGATGTCGCGCGACAGCAGCCCCAGCAGCACCAGGCAGCCGCCCGTCACGCCCATGAAGATGAACAGGCCGCGGATGCCCAGCAGCTCGCCCACCGGCGCCGCCAGCGCCAGCCCGATCGGGGCCGCCAGCGCCACCACCGTGGTCATGAGCGACAGCGCCCGGCCCTGCAGGTGATTCGGGATCGTGGTCAAGAGCAGCGTCGAGAGCGGTGCTTTGCCGATGATGAAGAAAAACCCGCTCAGCATCCAAGTCACGACGGCCAGCACAAACCAGTCGGGGTCGGGCAAGGCCGTGGCGGCCAGCATGAAGCACGACAGGGCAAAACCGGCGATCACCCAGCGGATGTGGCGCTTGGGCGCAATCGCGGCCACCACCAGTCCGGCCACGATCATAGCCACCCCGGCCAAGCCTTCCATCAGCGCCACCTCGGCCGGGCCGCCGCCGAAGTGGTTGCGGATCAGCAGCATCACCAGCGTAAACGAGGGCATCACCACCATCACCACCAGCGCCAGCAGGGCGTACAGTTTGCGCAGCCCCGGCACCGACCACACAACCCTGAAGCCTTCAACGAAATCGCGCCGCAGGGTGTCAAAAAAACCGTGTACGCGCTGTTTGGGCCGCTGCGGCTGCGGGATGGTGAACAGCAGCAGCGGGATGATGCCCAAAAAGGCGGTGAAGACGTCGATGCTCAAGGCCCAGCCGATGGGCAGGATGCTGATGGCAAAGGCGCCCAAAGGTGCTGCGGCCACGGTCATGATGCCGGTCAGGCTCTGGTTCAGGCCGATGGCGCGTGGTAGAAAATGCGTGGGCACCAGATTGGCCAAGCTGGCCACTGCCGCCGGGTACTGGATCGCTTGCAGCGAACCCCGGATGAAGACCATGACAAACACGTGCCAGATTTCGATGCGCCCGGTCAGGAACAGCACGATCAGCAGCACCATGCACAGCGCGCCCAGGGTGTCGGCGGCGATCATCAACAGGCGCCGGTTGTAGCGGTCCGCCAGCACGCCGCCGATGGGGCTGAGCAGCGCGTAGGGCAGCAGGGCCAGGATGCCGGCCATGGCCAGCATCGAGATACTGCCGGTGGTGTCGGTGATCCACCACAGCAGCACGAACTGCGTCATGGCCGAGCCGATCAGCGACACCGCCTGACCCAAAAAAATCGACCAGTAGCGCAGCTTCCAGCGCGGGCCGGGGTCGTAGCCGGTGGGTGCTGTCGCAGCGTCTGGAAGGGGTCTGGGTGTCATGGTCGAGCGCTTGGGCCGGGGGTGTCGCAGCTATGAAGACCGCCCCGGCTGTGGCCGTCCCGCTAGCGGGACGGGTGGACGAAGTATGGGGCGCTCGCTTAACGCAGGTCGGCGGCCAGCACTTGCACGATGCGCTGTGCCACTGCCGCCGGGGCGGGCTGGCCGGCGGCGTCGAGCACCGAGACCGTGCTGCGGTTGTCGGTGCTGCGCACCACGATGCGGTAGCGCTCCGGCGCTGCCGCCTGTGCCCCTGTACCGCCAAAAATGCGACCCAAGAAGCCTGGTTCGGCGCGTGCGGGCGTGGCATCGGGGGCCACGAAGCGCACAAAGTACAGGCCTTGGGCGCGGTCGCGGTCTTCGACCGTGAAGCCGGTGCGGTCGAGCGCCAGCCCGACGCGGCGCCAGGCGCGGTCGAAGCCTTCGTCGAGTTGCAGCACCGGCAGGTTGTTGACCGACGCGATCCGGGCCAGCGGTTGCGCCGGGGTGGCGGCGGCCACTAGGGCCTGCGCCTGCTCCTGCGTCACGCCCAGTTGCACCATGAGCCGGCGCAAAAATTCGGCTTCGAGTTCGTGGTTGGTGGGGCGCGGCTGCCACAGGGTGCTGTCGCGGCGTTCGTTGAAAACTTCGATCATGCCGCGGTGGCTGATGAAGATTTCGGTGCCGCCATCGGCGCGGCGCTCGAGCCGGGTGCGAAAGCGGTCGCGCTCGCCGGTGGAGTACAGGGTGTCGAACAGGCGCCCGAGGGTGGCGCGGATGATGTCTTGCGGGATCTGGGCGCGGTTCTCGGCCCAGTCGGTCTCCATCAGGCCCAGCTGCTGCTGATCGAGGGTGAGGAAAAAGCCGTTGGCCTGCCAAAAATCGCGGATCGGGCTCCAGAGCTGCTCGGGGGGGCGGTTGACCACCAGCCAGCGCTGGTCGCCGGCGCGCTCGATGCGCACGTCGCCCACCTGCACGGCTGCCGTGGGCACGGCCGCGGCCCCGGGTTGCGGGAGCTGAAAACCGGCCGCTGTCACAGCGCCGCCGGGGGCTACGAAGCGGCTGTCGCGCTGCAACTGGGTCAGATCGGGTGGCACTTCGAGGGTGGCAGCGGGTCGGGCGCTGCGAAAGTCGACACGGTCTTCTTGCAGCGCCGAGCAGCCGCTGGCGAGAAGCGCTGTGATGACCAGGGCGCTGCCGGTCAAGGCCGTGGTGGCTAGGGCAGGGCGGCGGTGGGGGGTCTGGGCAGTCGGGTTCATGGCGGCAGGTGCTGGCGGGCAGATTTTGGGGCAGTACAGGGCGAGGTGCAGAGCGTAAGCGTACCCTAGGGCTTGAGCTTACAGCAAGCCGGCTTCGTGCAGGGCTTGTTCGACCACGCTCTGGCTGGCGGGGGTGAGGGGGGTGAGCGGCAGGCGCAGGGTGGCGCCACAGCGCCCGAGGCGCTCGAGTGCCCACTTGACCGGGATCGGGTTCGGTTCGATGAACAACTGTTTGTGCAGCGGCAGCAGCCGCATCTGCAATGCCATGGCGCGCGCCACGTCACCGGCGCAGGCGGCGGCGCAAAGCTCATGCATCAGGCGCGGGGCCACGTTCGCGGTCACGCTCACGTTGCCGTGGCCGCCGCACAGCATCAGGGCAACGGCGGTGGGGTCGTCGCCCGAATAGATGCCAAAGCCGGCCGGTGCTTGGCGGATCAGCCACTGGGCGCGCTCGATGTTGCCGCTGGCTTCTTTGATGCCAAAAATACCCGGCAGTGCAGCCAGCCGCAGCGCGGTTTCGGGTTGCAGGTCGGCCACCGTGCGCCCGGGCACGTTGTAGAGCATGATCGGCAAATCGCCACAGGCTTCGGCGATGGCCTTGAAGTGCTGGTACTGGCCTTCTTGGGTCGGTTTGTTGTAGTAGGGCACGACTTGCAGCTGGAAGTCGGCCCCGACCTCGCGCGCATAGCGCGCCAGCGCAATCGCTTCGGCGGTGGAGTTGGCGCCGCAGCCGGCCAGCACCGGGCGCCGGCCAGCGGTTTGCTCGACCGCCACGCGGATGATCTCGCAGTGCTCTTGCACGCTCACGGTGGGCGACTCGCCAGTGGTGCCGACCACGCCGATGCAGTCGGTGCCTTCGGCGATGTGCCAGTCGATCAGGCGGCGCAAAGCCGGGTAGTCCACGCTGCCATCGGGGTGCATGGGGGTGACCAAGGCCACGATGCTGCCAGTGATCGGTGTCGTCATATGCGGTGTGGGGTGCAAAAGCGGTGGGTCAAGCGCGCATTCTACCCAGCCGCGCGCATTGCCGGTGCAGAGCCGTTGCGACACGCCCTAAACTCAAAAACTGCCAAACAACGTGCCCAGCGTGATCAGCACCACCAGCGCCACCAAGGGCACGGCCATGGCAGTCATTGCCAGATCGGGGTAGGCCTGCCGGTGCGTGAGGCCGCAGATGGCCAGCAAGGTAATCACGGCGCCGTTGTGCGGCAAGGAATCGAGCCCGCCGGTGGCCACGGCGGTGACGCGGTGCAGCAGTTCGGGGCTGATGCCGTGCGTCTGCGCCATGGCCATGTAGGTGTCGCCCAAGGTGGACAGCGCAATGCTCATGCCGCCCGAGGCGGAGCCGGTCATGCCGGCCAAAATGTTGACGGCAATAGCCAGCGAGATCAAGGGGTTGTCGCCGCCCAGCATCACCACCGAGTCGCGGATCAGGACAAAGGCGGCGAGCGAGGCGATCACGGCGCCAAAACCAACCAAGCTGGCGGTGTTGAAGATCGGCAGCAGCGCAGCGTTGGCGCCGCAGTCCATGCTGAGCGTGAGCTTGGGCAGGCGGCGCCAGTTGATGGCGATGAGCACGATGATCGACAGCGTCAGGGCGGCGATGATCGACCAGATGCCGCGCACTTGGTCGATGTCGGTCTCGCCGTAGAGCGGCAGCGCCAGAAAACCGGTGTCCATGCGCGGGATCAAGACAAAAGTAAACAGCAGGTTGATGGCGATCACCAGCACCAGTGGCAACACCGCCACCCAGGCTGGCGGCGCGCCGACAGAGGGGCGTTCGGGGCTGATCTCCATGACGTCGAAACCCTCGCCGGCGGCGCGTTCGCGCATGGCTTTGTCGGGCGTGACCGGGTCGTCAGCGTGCACGCCGTAGCCCTCGGCGGCGAGCTGGCGCGCGCGGTACTCGAGCCACAGCATCCCGAGGACAAACATCACCAGCGCGGTGATCAGGCCCAGCCCCGGCGCAGCGAAGGGCGTGGTGCCGAAAAACGGCATCGGAATCGCGTTCTGGATCGCGGGCGTGCCCGGCAGCGCCGTCATGGTGAAGGTGAAGGCGCCCAGCGCGATCGTGGCCGGCATCAGGCGCTTGGGGATGTTGGCCTGGCGAAACAGCGCCGCCGCGATGGGGTAGACCGCAAACGCCACCACAAACAGCGACACGCCGCCATAGGTCATGACCGCGCACGACAGCACCACGGCCAAGATGGCGCGCTGGCTGCCAAGCAAGCCGATGATGGCGTTGGCCATGACCTTCGCGCTGCCCGAGTCTTCCATCAGCTTGCCAAAAATGGCGCCGAGCAGAAACACCGGAAAGTAGAGCGCGATAAAACCCGCCGCTGAACCCATGAAAACCTGGCTGTAGCTGGCCAACACCGGGCCGTCGAGCGTGGCGACGACGGCAAAGGTGGCCAGCGCCGGCGCCAAGATCAGCAGGCTGATGCCCCGGTAGGCCAAGTAAATCAGCAGGCCCAGGGTGATGAGGATGACCAACAAATCAAACATCGGCAGGTTTCACTAAAGGGGCAGCTGAGGGTGCGGCAACGGGCCAGCGCGCTCGGGTCGAAACCGCGCAATGGCCGGATTCTAAATCGAAGCGGGTGACGCGGGTATGACAAAGGCGAGGTGGGGGCGCCAAGCCCACTGGGGGCGTGCAGGAAGCGGCGGCAGCGACGGCAACAGCAGCAACAGCGGCATCAGAAGCACAGCCAAAACTGATTGGCCAGCTTGAGCATGAAGTCGGGGTGGGTGTAGAGGCTGAAGGTGAACAGCAGCAGCGCACCGGCCGCCAAGCCGATGAGTGCGCGCAGCAGCAGCGTTTTCATGTGGCGGCTTCTTGCAGGCGCTGTGGACCGCGCCGGATCGGTTGCTCGTTGATCGGCAAATTGACCATCGCCGCCAGCACGCCCAGACCGATGGCCAGCAGCCAGACCACGTCGTAGCTGCCGGTCTGGTCGTAGAGCAGGCCGCCGAGCCAGACGCCCAAAAAGCTGCCGATCTGGTGGCTGAAAAACACGAAGCCGCCCAGCATCGAAAGGTGCGCGACGCCAAAAATCTGCGCCACCAGCGCGTTGGTCGGCGGCACGGTCGAGAGCCACAGCAGGCCCATCACGGCGGCAAACACATAAACGCTGGCGGGCGTGAGCGGCGCCAGCAAAAACAGCGTGATGGCCAGCGAGCGCGCCAAATAGATGAAGGCCAGAATTTTGCGCTTGGCCAACCGCTGCCCGAGAGCGCCGGCGATGTAGGTGCCAAAGACGTTGAAGAGCCCGATCAAAGCCAGCGCGTAGCTGGCCACGTGGGGCGCGAGGCCAAAGTCTTTGAGGTAGCTGGGCAGGTGCACGCCGATGAACACCACCTGAAAGCCGCACACGAAGTAGCCCGCCATCAGCAGCTGAAAACTGCGGTAGCGCGCCGCTTCGCGCAGCGCCTGCATGATGCTTTGCTCGCGCAGCACCGGTGCCCCGCCAGCGCCCAGCACCGGCTCGCGCAAGCCCCAAGCCAGCGGCGCGATCAACAGCACCACGGCGGCCAAAATCAGCAGCGCCTCTTGCCAGCCAAAGCTCAGAATCAGCCAACCCTCGACCGGCACCAGCAAAAACTGGCCAAACGAGCCCGCCGCCGCCGCCACGCCCATGGCCCACGAGCGGCGCTCGGCCGGCACCTGGCGGCCGATCACGCCGTAGATCACGGCAAAGGTGGTGCCGGCCTGGGCCGCCCCGATCAGCAGCCCGGTGGTGAGCACAAACAAGAATGAAGTCTGCGACAGCGCCATGCCCACCAGCCCGAGCGCGTAGAGCACGGCCCCGGCCACCAGCACCTTGAAGGCGCCAAAGCGATCCGCCAGCATACCGGCAAAAATGCCGAACACGCCCCAAGCCAGGTTTTGAATGGCGATGGCAAAGGCAAAGGTCTCGCGCGTCCAGCCCTGCTCGGCGGTGATCGGCAGCAGCCACAGGCCAAAGCCGTGCCGGATGCCCATCGACAGCATGACGATCGCCGCGCCACAGAGCAGCACTTGCAACATCGACAAACGCGGGGCCATGGCGGGGGCGGGTTCAGTCATACGGGCAAATGTAACCAATTATTGCGCGGCTTGCAGGGCAGCAAGGGCCGCAAGGTGTTTTGCGCCAGCCTCTCTACAATCCGCCCCCATGCCTGCCCCCACTGCACCACGCGCGCCGGCCACGGCTGGCGCCTATGCCGAAAGCTCGATTCGTGTCCTCAAGGGTCTGGAGCCGGTGCGCCAGCGCCCTGGCATGTACACCCGTACCGACCACCCGCTGCACATTGTGCAAGAGGTGATCGACAACGCCGCCGACGAGGCGCTGGCCGGCTTTGGCCGCAGCCTGCGCCTGACCCTGCACGCCGACGGCTCGGTCAGCGTCGAGGACGACGGGCGTGGCATCCCGCATGGGCTGCACCCCGAAGAAAACGCGCCGGTGCTGGAGCTGGTGTTCACGCGCTTGCACGCCGGCGGCAAGTTCGACAAAGGGCAGGGCGGGGCCTACCGCTTTTCGGGCGGGCTGCACGGTGTCGGCGTGAGCGTGACCAATGCGCTGGCGCGGCGGCTCGAGGTCTGCAGCCAGCGCGACGGGCAGCTGGCGCGCATGGTGTTTGCCGACGGCGCGGTGCTCGAGCCGCTGCAACTGCGGCCGCTGGCCAGCGGCGAGCGGCGCAGCGGCACCACGGTGCGCGTCTGGCCCGATGGCCGCTACTTCGACAGCCCGGTGCTGCCGCGGCCCGAGCTGCTGCACCTGCTGCGCAGCAAGGCGGTGCTGCTGCCGGGCCTGAGCGTGACCCTGCACGACGAGGCCACCGGCCAGAGTCAGCACTGGCAGTACCAGGGCGGCCTGCGCGACTACCTGCTGCAAAGCCTGGGCAGCGAGCCGCTGATCCCGCTGTTCGAGGGCAGCGGCAGCGCCGACGCCAGCCACGAGAGCTTTGCCGAGGGCGAGGGCGCGGCTTGGGCGGTGGCCTTCAGCGAAGACGGGGCGCTGCTGCGCGAGAGCTACGTCAACCTGATCCCGACCAGCGCCGGCGGCACCCACGACAGCGGCTTGCGCGACGGGCTCTACCAGGCGGTGCGCGGCTTCATCGAGCTGCACGCGCTGCTGCCCAAGGGCGTGCGCCTGCTGCCCGAAGACGTGTTTGCGCGCGCCAGTTACGTGTTGTCGGCGCGCGTGCTCGATCCGCAGTTTCAGGGCCAGATCAAGGAGCGCCTGAACTCGCGCGACGCGCTGCGGCTGGTGAGCGCCTTCGTGCGCCCGGCGCTCGAGCTGTGGCTCAACCAGCACGTGGAGCACGGGCGCAAGCTGGCCGAACTGGTGATTCGCGCCGCCCAAACGCGCCAGCGTGCCAGCCTGAAGGTGGAAAAACGCAAGGGCTCGGGCGTGGCCGTGCTGCCGGGCAAGCTCACCGACTGCGAAAGCCGCGACCTGGCGCGCAACGAGCTCTTTTTGGTCGAGGGCGACAGCGCCGGCGGCAGCGCCAAGATGGGGCGCGACAAAGAATGCCAGGCGGTGCTGCCGCTGCGCGGCAAGGTGCTCAACACCTGGGAGGTCGAGCGCGAGCGCCTGTTTGCCAACAACGAAATCCACGACATCGCCGTCGCCATCGGCGTCGATCCGCATGGGGGGCAGGATGGGGCGCCTGGGGGTAACGTGCTCGCCGGGCTGCGCTACGGCAAGGTGTGCATTTTGGCCGATGCCGACGTCGATGGCTCGCACATCCAGGTGCTGTTGCTGACGCTGTTTTTGCGTCACTTCCCAGCCCTGATCGCGGCCGGCCATGTCTATGTGGCGCGCCCGCCGCTGTACCGCGTCGATGTGCCGGCGCGTGGCAAAAAACCGGCCAGCAAGGCCTACGCGCTCGACGAGGGCGAGCTCGAGGCGATTTTAGACAAGTGCGCCAAAGACGGCGTGGCGCGCGCGCGCTGCTCCATCAGCCGCTTCAAGGGCCTGGGCGAGATGAACGCCGAGCAACTGTGGGACACCACCCTCAACCCCGACACGCGCCGGCTGCTGCCGGTGCGCTTGGGCGCCTTTGACGCCGCCGCGACCGCCGAGCGCATGACCCAGCTCATGGGCAAGGGCGAGGCGGCGGCGCGGCGTGCCCTGCTCGAGCGCTGGGGCGACGCGGTGGCGATCGACGTCTGATAGATGGTCTGATTGACGCCTGAGCCTTAAGCGCCCTCGGGTGCCGGTCGGCCGCTGTCGCTGCAGGCCAGCATGGTGTCGGCCTTGACCCACTGCTGCAGCAGGCGGCGCAGGTGGCTGAGGTCGTCGAGCAGGCCATCGGCGCTTTCGGCATCGATTTGCTGCGACACCACCGCCGACAACAGGCTGGCTTTGCCGTGCTGATACATGCGCTCAAACTCGGCCAATTCGGCCGCGTTGCTGCTGCACGGCGCGCTCAGGCAGGTGCGTGCCGCGGTCAGCAGTTGGGGCAGGGCTTCAGGCGGGTTGGGCGCAGCAGCGGCGGCGGCCAAGCGCTGGGCGCTGGGCACCATGCGCCCAGCCTCGTCGAAGTAGCGCGTGGCGCGCAGGCACAGCGTCAGGTCGTCCGAGACTTGGCGCGGCATGCGCGCGGCGCGCAGGCTGGCGATGTATTCGGTGATGGCGACGGCCAACTGGCGCGCGGCCTCGGCTTGGCTGCTGGCTTGGCGCTGGTTGTCCAGCGCAGCCGTGGCCACGCCGCCGATGGCGGCGCGCAATCGCGGCAGTTCGGCGCGCACGGCGCCCAGGGCCAGTTCGGGCGAGCCGGCTAGGGTGTGGTCGAGGTGCCGTGGGCGCGCCAGTTGGTCGTCGTGGCTGCGAAAAAAGCCTTCCAGCCAGTCTGCCAGCCGCTGTGTAAAGGGCAGCAGCAGCAGCACCCCCATGACGTTGAACACGGTGTGAAACAGCGCCAGAAACACCGCCGGGTTGTCTTGCAGGTGCAAGGCATAGGCCAGCCAGTCGATCAGCCACAGCATCAAGGGCAAAATCAGCAGCGCCACGACCCCGGTGATGACGTTGAAACCGATGTGCCCCAGCGCCAGCCGGCGCGCCGCCGCCGTGGCCTTGAGCGCGGCCAAGGCGGCGGTGGCGGTGGTGCCCACATTGGCCCCGATCACCGCCGCCGCAGCGGTGGGCAGGTCGATCAGGCCGCCAGTGGCGGCAGTCAGAATGATGGCCACGGCGGCGCTGGACGACTGCGTTAAAAGCGTGACCACAAAGCCCAGCGCCAGCGCCGCCGCCCAGTGCACGCCCACGCCACCGGCGAGCGCGTCGGCACCATAGGCGGCAGCTATGCCGCCAAAAGCTTGTTGCAGCAGGTCCAGCCCCATAAAAAACAGGCCAAAGCCGATCAGCGCGTCGCCCAAGCCCTGGTAGCGTTGGTCCGAATTCAGCAAGCGCAAGGCCACCCCGGCGGCGATGATCGGCAGCGCAAAGGCGTCGATGTCAAAGCCAAAGCCGATCAGGCTCACCAGCCAAGCGGTTATGGTGGTGCCGACGTTGGTGCCAAAAATTACCCCCAAAGCGTGGCGCAGGTTCATCAGCCCGGCGTTGACGAAGCCGATGGCCGCGACCGTGACTGCGCTCGACGACTGCACCAGCGCCGTGACGGCGATGCCGGCAAACACGCCACGCAGCGGGGTCGAAGTCCAGCGCCCGAGCAAGCGCTTGAGGCCGCTGCCGCCAAAGGCCTTGAGGCCTTCGGTCATCAACAGCATGGCGAACAAAAACAGCGCCAAGCCGCCGAGAGCCCAAGTGAGTTGTTGCAGGGTCATGATGCGCTTAGCTCAGGTTGAATGGGGACAAACGGGCCTCGACCCGCGCCAGCGCTTCGGGGGCACCAAACAGCACCACCACGTCCTCGCTGTGCAGCAGCAGATCGGGGGCAGGGTTGAGCAGGCGCTGGCCGGCGCGCAGCACGGCGGTGATTTCGACCGCGTCGGCCTCGAGCCCGAGCGCTTCGATGCGCTGGCCCACGGCGCTGCTGCCCGGCGGCAGCGCCACCGAATGCAGGCGCGCTTGCGTGGCGTCGTCGCCCTCCAGCGTCGGGTCGCCTTGGAACAGCTCGCGCAGCAACCGGTAGCGGTCGCTGCGCGCCTCGCGCAGACGGCGCAGCACGCGCGTGATGGGCACATCGAGCAGCGTGAGCGCGTGCGCGACCATCATCATGCCGGCTTCGAGCGTCTCGGGCACCACCTCGGTGGCGCCGGCGGCGCGCAGGGCTTCGACTTGGCTTTCGTCGCGCGTGCGCACCATCACCGGCAGCTCAGGGCGCTGCGCGCGCACCTGCTGCACCAGCTTGAGCGCCGCCGCCGGGTCGTCGTAGCTGATGATGAGCAAGCGCGCGCTGGCCAGCCCGACGGCATCGAGCACGCCGGCTTCGGCGGCGTTGCCATAAAACACCGGCTCGCCCGCGGCGTGGGCGTCGCGCACCAGCGCCGGATCCAAGTCGAGGGCCACGTGCGCAATGCCTTCGCGTTCGAGGAAGTTGGCCACGCTCTGGCCGATGCGGCCATAGCCACACAAAATCACGTGCTGGCTCAGCTTGGGGCTGGTGTGGGCGTGTGGCTGTTGCGCGGCGGCGCTGGCGGCCACGCTCGGGCTGCTGGCCGGGCCCAGCAGCGCATTGCACACAAACTGGTTGTAGCGGATCAGGAACGGCCCAGCGATCAGGCTCAGCAGCACCGCCGCCAGTGCAATCTGCGCCGTCGGGTCGTCGATGCCGCCCCCGGCCAAGCCCAGCGCCAGCAGCGCAAAACCAAACTCGCCCCCGAGCGCCAGAATGAGCGCGGTGCGCAGCGCGGTGCGGCGCTCGATGCCCGCGGCCAGCACCAGCGCCGCCACCAGCACCAGCTTGATCGCCAGCAACGCCAACGCGCCCAGCAGCGCCCAAGGCCAGATCGCCAGCAACGCAGCCGGGTTGATGAGCATGCCGATCGAGACGAAAAACAGCCCCAGCAGCACGTCGCGAAAGGGCCGAATGGTGGACTCGATCTGGTGCCTGAACTCGGTCTCGCCCAGCATCATGCCGGCCAGAAAGGCGCCAAAGGCAAGCGACAACCCCAAGCTGTCGGTGATGGCCGCGGAGGCCAGCGACACCAGCAGCACCGTGAGCGTGAACAGTTCAGCCGAACGGCGCACCGCAATCGCATGAAACAGCGGCCGCAGCAACCAGCGCCCAGCCAAAAAGACCAAGGCAAAAGCCAGCAGCGCCTTGAGCAGCGCCCAACCCAGCGGCTCGGCCAGTGAGCCCGCCGCCGCCAAGCCCAGCACCGGGATGATGACCACGAACGGCACCGCGGTCACGTCCTGGAACACCGACATCGCCAGCCCCAAGCGGCCGTGGCGGCTGTGCTCCTCGCCTTGGTCGGCGAGCTGGCGCGCGATGATCACGGTCGATGACTGGGCAAACACCGCCCCGACGATGAAGGCCGCCACCGGGTCCAGCCCCAAGCCCCAGGCCCCCAGCCCCACCACGGCCGTGGTCAGCACCACCTGCCCGGTGCCCAGCCAGAGCACGGTGTGGCGCAGGGCGTAGATTTGCGGCAGCGAAAAATTGAGCCCGATCGTGAACAGCAAGAACACGATACCGAACTCGGCCACCAAGCGGATGGTCTCGGTGTGGCTGATGAGGCCGGCCACATAGGGCCCGAGCAGGGCGCCCACGGCCAGATAGCCCAAGCTGGCCGGGATGCCGGTGCGCTGAAACAGCGCCACCGCCGCCACCGCAGCGGCCAGCAGCACCAAGAGTTCAAACAGCGGTGGCAGCGTCATGGGGCGCGATGGTGCCGTGCATCAATCAGTGTGCATGGGCGCACGGGAGTAAACAGGCCGCCAGCGCCCCAGCAGCCCACGGTGCCCAGCGAAGCTTCAGGGTTGTTGCCAGCGAAACACCCGCATCGGCGGCACGTTGCGCCATTCCCACTCGAAGCTGGGTTCGCCCATCTCCGGCGTGGTGTAATTGGCCACATGAACGCGGAACTGGTAGGCGACAAAACGGCCACCGGGGGCCAAATGGGCCTTGATGGCGGCAACGATGCTCTGGGCCACCGGCACCGGCAGGGTGGAAAACGGAATCCCCGAGACCACCACATCGGGCGCTGGCAGGCCCCAGCGCTCTAGGTGCAGCCCTAGGTCGGCGGCGCTGCCTTCTTGTACCAGCAGCCGCTGGTCTTGGTTGCGCTGGCGCAGTCGGTTGGAGAATTCGGGGTTGAGCTCGATCGCCAACAACCGCGCCTGCGGCGACATGGCGCGCAGCAGCGCGCGCGTGCTGCCGCCGGTGCCGGGCCCGAGTTCGACCACGCAGCGCGCGCGCGCCAAGTCGCAGGCGCGCACCACACCTTGTTCCAGATAGGGCGAACTGGGCACCACCGAGGCCACCGACATCGGCTGCGCCATGAAGCCGCGCAGAAAAGCCATTGCGTCGGCCAAACGCGAGTCTTGCTTTGTGCGACTTGGGGTCTGGTGCTCGAACGGGTGGTTGGCAGCGATGCTGCGGGGCTCGGCACTGCGGTTCTTGTGATTGGTCGGCACTGGTGCTCCTGGGGGTAATCGATGGTAAAAACCAAGCCGAAGAATGGCGGCTGGGGGCAATGACGCTACTGTAACCCAGTCGAGCGGGGATTTCACGCGCTTGTCATCTGAGAAAGATCAGGGGAAACCGCTAGCAAGGGGCCGATTTGTGACACTTCGTGGTCAAAAATTCAACAGACTGTCACAAAACTGCCACAATTCATGCATAGGATCAAGGATGTCCCATAAACTG
>Ga0209316_100149_pt1 | contig 26022 bp, 26 predicted proteins | sample 3C3metaG_FD_184150 | JGI IMG/M metagenome (GOLD analysis project Ga0209316, IMG submission 184150) | Freshwater bacterial and archeal communities from Indian Creek, Illinois, USA - 3C3 metaG (SPAdes) (version 3) | ecosystem: Environmental > Aquatic > Freshwater > Unclassified | place: USA: Indian... | reverse complement strand
AAAGCTTTTATTATCAGCTCAAATTTTCTGTATTCTGGCGTTTTCACTAAAAAATATGAGGAAACGAGAAATTGGCATGAAACGGCTTAGCTTAATGCATAAATTCTATAGGTTTTAACACAGTCTGCCGTCCCTTTGACAGACTTGCTTTTGACACATATTATGTGTAGATTAAGTATAATCCTAGACCTACAGTCAAAAGTATCAACAAAGTAGCAACAACTTTATATATAAGACTTAATTTGTCCCACTGTGCAATTATAGAAGCAAAAAATTCAAACAATACATCAAATATAGTCATTTTATTTATCCTTTCAAATTTTTTATACTATGTCTAGTGAGATAAATTCTTTTCCGTTGAAGTAGCCTTTTAATGCTAACATTCCAAGTCAACGCCTTTCTTATGGATTTCAACTCTCTAAAAGTATACCACAAACATGTATTTAAGTCACCTATGCAGAAATTGGATTAATGATTTCGCCTTGCTTTCCTCACCTGTTGAAAGTGTTTCTAAAGGAGGCTTAAAATCTGTCCTTTACGTTTTAAGGATCCGCCAAGCCTTCTTATATTAAACGGTTCGTACTTTCTGCCAGTGGGCTCCTCATGGGCTGCAATCCTGCGTGAGTTGTTCAAAGTGCTAAATGATGTCTGTGTTGATAAGCTTACTTTAACCGATGAGGAGATCGCGGAAGTTGAACGACGGGTGGCGCAGCGTGTGAGAAATCTTTATCCAAGTGTGTCCGAAAAACGAATAATCAGCGATATGCGTGAAATTTTGACAATTGCTGTAAATGTTGCAACCGGTCAGCCGGTTCCGCAAGAGTTTAATCAAGGTATGGATCTTGATGCCTGGCGACCTTTTATGACTGCGCCTCATCGTATGGATCTTATTGTAGCACCTATGAGTATTGATGGTGTACGGGAATGGCCTCTTGAATGCGCTTGCTGTTACGCCAGCGCAGCAAGTGTTATGGACATAGTCGAGCCGCTTTCAACCGAAGCATGGAAAAAGATTATCGATAAATGCAAAGTGGCAGGAATCCCAATGCTGACGTTTACCGGCGGAGAACCGCTATCCCGATCGGATCTTCCGGAATTGGTCGATTATGCTAAATGGTTCGTTACCAGAGTAAATACAAGCGGAATTCTTCTAACGCCGGAATTGGCAAGAGCTTTGCGGCAAGCGAGCCTTGACGGTATTCAATTCACATTGTACTCAGAAGACTCGGTAATTCATGACACATTGACAGGTTGTAACGGTTCATGGAAAAAGAGTGTTAACGGGATGCGCAATGCCATGGCGGCAAATTTGAATGGATATGATTACTGTTGCCGTAGATCGAACCTCGTTTCCGGAGTTGACTGACGGCATGATCCTTGACAGACCAAGGCATGCACAGAATGATGCTGTCGGAGTAATTATATTAGTAATTGTTATTGGTATAGGTGGTATTGGTGTTATTTTTCTGTTTGTAGCAGATAAACAAGATTATGATTCGGGAAGCAACATCGGCGGAGTAGGTGCGTCGGGGGTTGCCCGAAACGCAGTTATCGCCGGTAGGGCAGGAGGGTGTGCGTGCGCATGCGCTTGCGCCTGTGCCTGTGCGGGCGGCGGTCGGATAGGATGTGCTGAGCGGGGATGTAAAATACGGCATTGGTTGGGTTAGCATAATGAATGCAGGCGTGCGGTTTGCATCATGTAACCGGAACTGTAGCTTTTTTCCATTTCTATTGGGAGTGGTGTATGTAATGCTATTCTCGTCCACGGTCTTGCCTACCTTTACCATCTTTAGGCAAAATATATGGAAAGTCAAGCGGAAGGCATATTATGCTTTTTCATAATATTGCTTGAAATCTTTTACATAAACTGATATTCTAACGCTTGACACTAAGTATTTCAAGCAAAGGATGTGTTCGCAATGACCAATCAGGTAATTGAAACAATAAAATCAAGGAGTAGTATTCGTTCATATAAGCCGGAATCGCTTACAGAGGAACAGGTAAAAATACTTACAGAAGCCGCGCTTGCTTCTCCAAGCGCCATGAATTTGCAGCCTTGGAGCATCAATGTGCTGCAGAATAAGGAAATAATAACCGAATGGGAAAAGGGCATTGTTGATTTCTTTGTGCAAAGAGAGGATAAAACTGTTATTGATATTATGAAATCAAGAGACAATAAGGTTTTCTATGATGCGCCATGCGTATTCGTAATACCTATAAACCCTCAGAATTACTATGCCCAAATAGACGCAGGAATTTTAGCGCAAAACATTGCGTTAGCCGCAAAGTCAATAGGGCTTGACAGTGTTATATTAGGCTATCCGAATGTGGTGTTCATAAGCGAGAGAGCCGAAGAATGGAAGAAAAGGCTGATGTTTCCGGAGGGGTATGTTTATGGGATATCGGTTGCTGTGGGATATGCCGATATGGATAAAAAGCCGCATGAGTTAAAATTTTCGAAGATTGTGCGTATACCTTGAAAATGGTGGTAAAAACAAAATAATTTTTATTGGTTTCCCCTAATATACCGATATATGAAAAATGAATCGAGTCTCAAGTTATATTCCTAGTGCTCTCAGAACTGTTTTAAGCCATTCCATAGTTTGTTTGCTGAAAGAGTTGTGTAACTTCATTCTGGCAGAAAACTCTGAATGGTTTTATTTTTTTGGAGATTGTGAATTTTACACAATTATATGAACCATTATTCTTGAAATGTCTCAAAAATTTGTACATGGAGCATATTTACAAAATCAAATCTATGTAGTAAAATTATATACAGAATTGTTATCAGAAATAATATTTACTTGATTATGTTTTTTCTAGATCGGTGAGGATAAATAATGCAACTACGAATAATCGTTTTTCAAATGATTCATCCTGTAATAATTTATGCTAAACCTCCCAGCTCTAATGATATCGCATATCATTAGAGCTATTTGGACTATACAAAAATTGGAAAATAAGTAAAATAGGGGTCCAGAAAATGAGAAATAATGGTATCGCACTTACTTAAGATAAGGCATAAAGTTGATGTACTTGATGTTCGGTAGCGTTATCATCGATATTATGCCAACTAATCAATTCTGGTGATTTCAGGAGCTTTTTTGCTGCTGATAGATTACAAACATTATAATAAGGAGGAAGTCATTTTTTATGAAAAACAACACAACAAAGGTAATCATTGGTTTGGTGGTAGTACTTGCATTGGCTGTAGCAGTATGGTTTGCTGTGGGACGCCCGCCGGTTGAAGAACCTGTTGCCGAAGAACCTGTAGAGGAACCTGTTGCGGAAGAACCTGTTGCCGAAGAACCTGCTGCAAAAGAACAATATGAAATGAAAATTGCTACTTGGCATGCTCCTGAACATCCCATTACTATTGGGTTGGAAAAGTTCGAAGAGATAGTAGAAAGGGAATCCGAGGGAAGAATTAATGTCGAAATTTTCCCAGGGGCTCAGCTAGGACCTGAAGATGTATATATTGACAGTATAAAAATGGGTACTGTACAGATGGGTATAGCTGGGACGCTCTTGGGTAGATATGTACCTCTTATTCACGTTGGAGAAATGCCTTTCCTTTTTGATGGGTGGGATCATGCCAAAGGAGTCTTTAGTGGACCTATAGGAGAAGAAATGACTAAAGACCTTATTGAAAAGATAGGAGTAAGAAACGTCGCAATTTTTGCTGACGGCTTTAGAGTTGTGACTTCTAATTTCGAATTATCTAATTTTGAAAAACTTCAGGGTATGAGATTAAGGGTTCCTAATACTCCTGTTTATATTAGAATGGCTGAAGGATTCGGAGCGACTCCTATAGCAATGCCATTTGCAGAAGTGTTTACTGCTTTAGAAGGAGGGGTTGTTGATGGACAGGAAAATCCGTATGCTACAATACGTTCTTCAAAGTTTTATGAAGTCCAGGACTACATATTGGAATCAAACCATATGTTTAGCCCAAGATTCTTAATCATAAACGAAGACTTTTTAAATAGTCTACCTGAAGATTACCAAAGTATCATAACAGATGCTGGACTAGAAGCAGCTGATTACCAATGGCAGCTTGCAAGAGATGCAGAGCAGAGGGATAAGGAATATTTGGAAGGAAAAGGTGTAAATATTACAATCCCTGATGATACATTCAGGCAGAAGCTTATAGACTCACAATCATTAATGTACACATGGTTCTATGAAGAATTTTCGGGAAGTAAAGAGTTAGCTGAAAGGATTAGAGCTGCCGCAGAGTAAAAACAAGCTATTTGATTTGTTATGTAGCTGCCTGCTTTTGCAAGCAGCTACATAAATTACTTTTTGAGGAGGTATTGCTATTGGAAACTAAAAAGCAGGGAATTCTATCAACTGTATTTAATTATTTTATCGTGGTGTCTCTCGTCACAATGGTAGTATTGGTTTTCACAAATGCTTTTTTGCGCTATATATTTGATTCCAGCATTCCGGCTTCAGAAGAACTATCAAGATTTCTTTTTATATGGGTTTCTTTCCTCGGGGCGATAGCTGCTTTTAAAGACAAGAAGCATGTTGGAGTTGATTTTTTAGTTGATAAATTTAAGGGTACACCAAAACTCGTTATTGAGCTGACCGGTAATGTAATAATGTTGCTGATACTTGGGGTTATATTTTTTGGTGGCATAGAGTTTTTCAGAATAACAGCTGAGTCCAGAAGTGTAGCAACTGGAATACCATTCGGATTTATATCGATTTCAATAGTGATCACATCAGTTTCAATGGCAGGAATAATACTAGCTGAAATGGTAAAAAGATTGATGATTAAAACTCGAAGGAGACATTAGATTTATGGAGCTGTTTGTATTTTTGGTGACTTTGTTTATTCTGCTATCCTTGGGTATTCCTGTAGCCATTGTCCTGGCAGGATGTGCAATTGTCTTAATGGCTTATATGGGGGAATGGGCCCCTTCAATAATTAGTCAACAAATGGTTATGGGGATAAACAACTTTCCCTTAATGGCCATTCCATTTTTCATGCTATCAGGTGAGCTAATGACTGCCGGAGGCTTGTCTAAAAGGATAGTAGATTTTGCAAATATCGCTATTGGCAGATTAAGAGGGGGACTTGGATATGCCGCTGTTTTGGGAAGTGTGCTGTTCTCAGGGTTGTCTGGCAGCGCTGTGGCAAACGCATCAGCATTCGGAAATATAATGATACCTCTTATGAAACAGAGTGGTTATAAGACTCACAGAGTTGTAGGTTTAATAAGTGCGGGTTCAATTCTAGACCCGATTATTCCGCCTAGCATACCGATGATCGTACTTGGGACCTCGGTAGGAGTGTCAGTAAGCGGACTTTTTATTGCTGGAATAGTTCCGGGTATAATTTTGGGGCTGTCATTAATGGCAGTATGGTATTGGGTTGTGAAAAAAGATGGGTATAAGGATATAAAGATTTATTCAAAACAGGAGATGTCGAAAATAGCTAGAGATTCGATTCCGGCATTGTTTATGCCTGTATTAATTGTTGGAGGTATCCGATTTGGTATATTCACTCCCACAGAAGCGGGAGCATTCGCGGCTGTCTATGCCTTTTTAGTTTCTATGTTATGGTATAGAGAATTGAAATTCAATCAATTAATACAAGTATTTATCAATACTGCAAGGAGTACGGCAATTGTGATGTTTATTGTTGCAGCAGCCTCAGCAGTTGGATGGTTATTAACTGTTGCTCAGATACCAGATCAGATTGCATTGCTCCTGGAAGGCTTCATAGATAGACCCCTTGCCTTGTTATTAATTATTAATCTATTCCTATTCCTTATTGGAATGGTTATGGATCTCACACCAAATTTGATGATATTTGGCCCTATGCTTTTCCCTGTTATTCGACAGGCTGGCATTGATCCTATATTTTTTGGAGTAATAATGACATTAAATCTGTGCATAGGGCTGATAACACCTCCCGTAGGCACAGTCCTTTATATTGGATGCAACGCAGGGGATATTAGCTTATCCGAGGTTATAAAAGGGGTGATGCCATTTCTTATTGTGCAATTAGTAGTATTGCTAATCTTTACATTGTTCCCAAGTATAATATTAATACCGTACCATCTCATTATGAGATAGACTTTTAAACATATTCAGAAACTTTGTTTCAATTTTTCTCTTTTGGAAAGGGGTTGTGTCATTGAAAAACATTCAATCAGCGATGGTGGTTTTGGAAAAAGTGCTTGCGGTTTTAGTTGCTGTTATGGTTTTATTGGTTTTTGCAAATGTTCTGACCAGGTATGTGTTCCATGTGTCGATTGCGTGGAGCGAAGAGATAGCTAGATTTCTGTTTGTATTTGTGGTTGCTATCGGAGCGATTATTGCGATGGCAAGGGATGAGCATTTGAGCGTCGAATTTTTCACGTACTTCAATTCCCCCAAGTTAACTCGCATCTTTAAAAGTATTTCATTGATTTTTGTCGCCATTGCTCTGGGTGTCCTTGTATTTGGCGGAGCTCAGCTTGTGCAGTTGGGAATGGGACATCCTGCCCCTGTGACAGGAATACCGCTTGGTTATGTTACTTTGGTGGTCGTTGTCAGCATGGCTTCTATGCTCGCAATTGTTATCTTTAAATTGCTTCATTTGTTGAAAGGAGAAAAGTAAGCTATGCTTGCAGTGTTTATTATATCATTATTCGGATTTCTTCTTTTAGGTGTTCCTGTTGCTTTTTCATTGTTGCTAACTGCTGTCGGCATGATGATTAAGGATGGTCAAATAGTGTTTTCACCGCTTGCCAATTATCTTATGGTGGGACTCAACAGTTTCCCGCTTCTGGCTGTGCCATTCTTTATATTAGCCGGTGAAATAATGTCAGCGGGTGGAATGTCAAAAAGAATTCTAAGTTTTGCTTCCGCTTTTACAGGACATATAAAAGGCGGAATGGGCCATGTAGCCGCCTTGGGCTGCCAGGCTTTAGGAGGAGTATCCGGTGCGGCTGTCGCGGATGCTACGGCTATGGGGAGTATAATGCTTCCTCTGATGGAGAAAGCCGGTTATCACAAAGGTAAAAGTACAGCTCTCATATGCTCTGCCGCTATAGCATCGGGACCGCTGATCCCGCCGGGTTTGCCGATGATATTCTACGGAATAGCGGTTGGTGTGTCGATCATTGATTTATTCATAGCAGGTCTTCTTCCGGGAATAATCATAGCTGTAGGAACCATGGTTATATGGGGGTTTGTGGCGAAAAAAGCGAACTATGTCGGCGAAGGATCATTTTCATTCAAAAGAGCGCTGCTTGAAACGAAAAACTCGATCCTTGCCCTTATATTCCCGATCATAATACTTGTGGGAATTCGGTTTGGCGTCTTTACACCGACTGAAGCGGGAGCAGTTGCCGTCGTATATGCGCTTATTGTCACAGCCTTTATATACAAGGAGATTAAATGGTCAGAAATGTCCGGCATTTTATCGCGTACCGCCGTAGGCACTTCTGTTGTGATACTCATTGCGGGGATGAGCAGAGTTGTGGCTCATTACGTCACTATAGCGCGTATCCCTCATATACTTACCGAAACATTGATGAGTATTGCCGATACCCCATGGGAGTTTATGCTCATATTAAATATTGCATTGCTGTTCGTGGGAATGGTAATGGATATAACTCCTGCCATACTGCTTTTAGGGCCTATATTGGCACCTCTTGGCAATGCTTATGGATTTGATCCCGTACACTTTGGATTGATAATAATAATAAACCTAGTAATAGGCCTATTAACCCCGCCGGTAGGGACAGTCCTTTTTGTAGGCAGCAGGTTAAGCGGGCTTAATATGCTTGAGTTAGCGAAGCACATGCTGCCATATATACTCTTTATGATAGCTGTTTTGATAGCAGTTATACTTTTACCCGATGTGTTCCTGTTCTTGCCAAGACTGGGCAGATAGGTGCGATGAATCGCATGTGATTCTCTACCCTGATTATAGGGAAAGGAGGAAACTTCAGGTTTAAGCTTTATTATATCAGGAGGTGATGGAACAAATATTTTGTGCTAAATAGTATCAAACGATGCAAATTAAGTTTTTTAAATTTATTGAGGAGGATTAAATTTTATGTCAAAAGACACAGGCAAATTTAAAATTATAGGGATAATAGTAGCTTTAGTTGTAGTAGCGGCGATTGTAGTTATGGCAATCAGACCCGCAGGGGATGTTGCTCCGGAACAGCCGGAGCCTGTAGCTCAGCAACCACCAGCGCAACAACCTGTTGTACAGCCTGTCACCCCTCAACCCGATCCATTAAAGGACGGAGACTCTGAGGTCATTAGAATGGGTCAAGGTTTTTCAGATAAACATGGTTCGTTTCAGGCTTTCGTGAAATTCGAGGAAATAGTTGAAAGAGAAACAGGCGGAAGAATTGACGTGCAGACTTTCCACAGTGGTCAATTAGGAGATGATGCTTCGATGATGGTTGCTCTTCAAGCCGGAACACAAGAAGTTGCATTTCCTTCAGGCGGGGCGGTTTCGCGCTTTGTTCCAGGTATGTTTGTATTTGATCTTCCCTTCATATTGCCTCCTGATTTTGAGCTTATTGATTCAATCCTTGGAGGAGAAGTCGGCGAGGACATGTTGGGAAGATTTGCTGAGCACGGCATGATAGGTTTAGGTTTCGGAGAAAATGGATTCCGCCATATAACGAACAATGTAAGGGAAATCAAAGGAGTCGCCGACTTTTCGGGGCTTAAAATACGCACTATGGAAAATGAGATACACCTTGCTATGTTCAAAAAACTTGGGGCAATGCCTGCTCCTCTGCCTTTCTCGGAAGTATTTTCAGCCCTTCAGACCGGAGTTTTCGACGGGCAGGAAAATGCAGCGTCGGCGATATATCTTAATAGACTCCATGAGGTTCAAAAGTACTTGACCGATACGGGGCATGTGTACGCGCCGTTAATATTACTGATGAGCGAGATTTTCTGGGAAAACTCAAATCCTGAAGAACAGCAGCTTTTCAGGGAAGCAGCCAAAGAGGCGCTTGCCCATCAAAGGGAAGTCACACGTTCGGATAACGAAAAACTTCTTGAGAACATAGCTGCAGCAGGAGTAACGGTTACACGTCTAACTCCTGAAGCAAGACAAGAATTCGTAGATGCTACTAAGCCGCTTTATGAGCAGTTCAGAGAAATGATTGGCGGCGAACTCCTTGATAGAGTATTAGAAGCGGTTGGAAGATAAAAGAAAGAATAGTAATTCAGACTTTCATGATGTCGCATTGGTGAGACGGGTCCAAAATCCGTCTCACCATAATTCTTTTAGTGACTTTAATTTTGCTGAGGGATGACAGGATATAGGTGAAACGTGACGGAGGAGTAGATCATGCCTGTACTTACAGAAAGTGCTTTAAGCATAAAACTGCCCGAAATGATTAAAGTTAGGCAGAAATTTGGGATTCATGGGATTAACGACATAGAGTCAGCGGTAAGTAATGAGATATATAATAACACGATAGTTAAAATGGTTAAGCCAGGGCAAAAGATAGCTATTGCGGTAGGAAGCAGGGGGATATTCAATCTTGCTGAAATAGTAAAAACAGTCGGTAACTGTTTGAAGAGATTAGGCGCAAAGCCTTTTATCGTACCAGCTATGGGAAGTCATGGAGGCGGAACTGCAGAAGGTCAGAGAGAAGTACTCAACAGTTATGGCATTAATGAGAATAGAATTGGGTTGCCAATTGTATCTTCAATGGAAGTATTAAAAGTAGGTGAAACAGTTGATAAAATTCCAGTTTTAATGGATAGAGTTGCATACGAATCAGATATGATTGTGCCAATAGCCAGGATAAAGCCCCACACTGACTATAAAGCAAGTATAGAAAGCGGATTATGCAAAATGATGGCCATTGGCTTAGGTAAACACGAGGGCTGTTCACGGCTTCATAAAGAGGGATTCGAAAGATTTGGTAAAGTTATTCCTGAAGTTGCTGAAGTAATTATAAAACAGACACCTATAGGTTTCGGAATAGCAATTATCGAAAACGCTTATGACAGAACTGCTTTTATAAAAGCAGTAATCGCAGATGAAATACTAAATGAAGAACCTGGTATGCTAAATGTTGCAAAGAGCATGATGCCAAAGATAATGCTACCTGATATTGATGTGCTGATAGTTGAGCAAATAGGGAAGGATATTAGTGGAGCAGGTATGGACCCCAACATTATTGGAAGGACAACAAAAGGGAAACTGCAAGGTTTTGAAGGACCTGATATAAAAAGAATAATCGTTCTAAGCCTGTCTGAGAATACACACGGCAATGCCTGTGGTATAGGGCTTGCGGATTTTACAGTAAAGCATTTTCTTGAAAGTGTAAACTATACTTCAACATATGCAAATGTAATAGCTTCCGGGAACCCCGAGGCTGGTAGGATACCGATTGTTATGGAAAACGAAACAGAAGCTGTGATCGCAGCACTAAGTTGCTGTCCCGGCATAAATGAAAATAACCCTAAAATAGTGAGGATTAAAAATACTCTACATGTTGAAGAAATTTTTATATCTAAGAATATGATGCCGGATATTGAGGGGAATGCGTTATTCGAGATTGTTGGATAGAGTCATACAGTTTTAGTTTGTTTGTTTTACACAAATATATGACCTTGATTCCGAATAATGCTTCAAATATTTGTTCGTGTAACATATTTACAAAACTTAACCAATCTAGTAAAATTATCTACAGGACAAAATTAGAGCTCAATTGAGTATTGATTTAAGACATTCTGGAGGGAATAGAATGGAAATGCAAAATCAACGTTTGAGTCCTTTAGTCAAAATAAGTACATTATATGAATCGCTAAGGACTTCGGAGCAAAAGGTTGCTGACTATATAAACTCTCACCCTGAGGAAGTTATTTATTTGAGTATAACTGCTTTAGCAGAGAAATGTGAGATATCCGAATCATCCGTTATCAGGCTATGCAAAGTTTTGGGATTCGAAGGTTATCAAGATTTAAGAATTAGTATGGCTAGGTCATTGGTAGAACCTGTTAAGTACATTCATGAAGAATTGGAAGAGACTGATGATGTAAATAAGATTATACATAAAGTTATGGTAGCAAACATGAAGGCTATAGAAGATACTATGAAAGTACTTGTTAGTGCTGACGTAGAAAAGGCAATCGAAGCTTTAGCTAAGGCTAGAAAAATAGAGTTTTATGGTCTGGGTGGGTCGGGTGCTGTAGCATTTGATGCACATCATAAATTTTTCAAATACGGTATTCCATGTTTTGCATTTAATGATCCACACATGCAAATAATGTCAGCAGCAATGCTAGGAGAAGAAGATGTTGTTATCGGTATATCACACAGCGGTAGTACTAAAGACATCGTAAGCTCTTTGAAAATGGCATTGGACTCAGGAGCTACTACTATCTGTATAACTAGCAGTGAAAAATCTCCTGTTACAAAGGTTTCGTCTATAAAACTAATAGTTTCTGCAAGAGAATTGTCATTTAAGCCAGAGCCTATGGCATCACGAATAGCGCAGCTGACAGTAATAGATGTATTATCAGTCGGAGTTGCCTTAAAGAGGGAAAACATAGTTATAAATAATCTGGAAAAATCAAGAAAGGCCTTAATTACAAAAAGATATTAGTGGGTTACTCCAGGTTTTATTTTTTTATTTATAATCTTAATGATAAGTTTTCTATCAAGACAATAAGTGAATAACAGAAGCACTTTTTTTAGGAAGGTTAGAGGATGATAAGAGACATTATGGCAGGGCTTGATATTGGCACAAGCTCGTTAAAGTTTACGGTAATTGATGCAAATAGTGGAAACACAATTAAAAATATGAGAGTAGAATATGAGGGTAAAGAAATTTCCACGGGTGTAGTCCCCGTGTCAATGTACGAAAAGACACTACTGGATGTAATAAATTCTTTAAATCAAGAGTATAACTTGCTGGCTATAGGTTTCTCGTTTCAGATGTATTCATTGTGTGAAAAAACTCCTAACGGTATGGTGGCTTATCAATGGAACAGTATCTGGAACAAGGAAGCAGGGATAGAGAAAAGTTTAAAGAAGTATATGAGAAGATCTGGGTGTCCTGTAGATACCATTTATCCTGCTTACAAACTCTATAGCTCAAGAGATAAAGGTAAAACGTTTGTTCCGTATGGTTTAAAAGAACATATAATTAAATTCCTAACCGGAAATCTTGTAACCGATTATTCATGTGCTTCAGCCAGTGGTCTTTTGGATATATACGACATGTCCTGGAATAAAGAACTCATTGAAGATATAGGTTTTTCTTTAACTGAAATGCCCGAGATAAAAAGATATAACACAGTAGTCGGGTATCTTAACATCCCAGGTTCCGGTCTTTCAAACACAAAGATACCCATAGTTACAGGTCTTGGAGATGGAATGTCAGCAAGCTATGCTTGTAGAGATCTCTCGAAGATTTGTGCAAATCTTGGTACATCTATGGCTGCCAGGGCTTTTGTAGACAGGGAAAATCTTAACTATTCTGATAAAACTTGGGCATATGTTTTTGATGAAAAGACCTATATAGTTGGTGGAATTTCATCAAATGGATGTTCTGTTTTAAATTGGTTAGAAAATTTAAAGCTATATAATAGTGAAGACACAATTGAAACAGATAAAAATGGTGTTATGTTTTTTCCTTGGCTTCATGGAGAAAGGACTCCTTACTGGTCATCAAATTTAAAGGGTACTTTTGCTGGTATAGAAATAGATACAAGTATCAACTCGATAATTACTGCAGTGGTAAAGGGTGTTAGTTTTACTATAGCAAATCTTATAAATATAGTGAGAACTGATGTTGGGGAATCAGGCATGATTATTGCTGCGGGAGGAGGTATCCATAAAAAAGCCTTGTTGGAATTCTTATCAGGGAGCATACCATTGGAATTAGGTATTCTGTATGATTCGGATTACCTTGCATCCCATGGCGCAGCAGCTGCAGCAGCAGACGCGATTGGCATTTCTGCCAAAAAAAATATTGAGATCAAAGATGTTATTAAACCAAGTTTTAGGTATAAGGATGAATATGAAAAATGGCTACAGATGGGTAACAAGTTTGCAAGCTTATATGATGGATATAAAGACGAAAATTCTGCAGTTTAGATTTAGTTAATGGTAACAAATAATCGAGGAAAGGTTTTAAAAAGCTGGATGCCAAGATTATGGATTACAAGTAAACTGTAGATTATAAGTGCGTAGATAAGCGTAACGCATCTGAAAATGGAAGCGATACGCATCTATATAAAATTATATCGAGGAGGAAAAAGAAATGATTAGAGGAGTTTTGGCACCAAACATAACTATATTCGACAAGGAAGGGATTATAGATACTGAGAAGACTGAGAAGCATATGCGCTGGATGTTTGAGAATGGAGTTGATGGTTTCTTTTTAACAGGTTCTTATGGGGCAGGACCTCTGATGACTCTGGAAGAGAGAGCAAGTATTTTCACATTAGCTAAAAAGGTTGCAAAAGACTTTCCTGAAAAGTTTTTGATCGCCCATGTTGGGACCGCGGACACTGCGTCTGCTGTACAACTGTCAAAAAAGGCCGAAATAGCAGGGGTAGATGCAATAGGTGCTGTGCCTCCGTTCTATTACAAGTATAGTGATGAAGAAGTAGTTAGATATTATGAAGAGATAGTTAAGTCAGTGAATATACCTGTGTATGCCTATAACAATCCGACAACGACCAGAGTAAAGTTTAGTGTTAGTACAGTTGAAAAATTACAGAAAGTAGGAATTGTTGGACTGAAGGATAGTTCACTTGATATGTTATTCCTGACACAAGTATATTACAATACAAAGAATAACAAGAAGGATTTCCATGTTATCATTGGTACTGAAGTAGGTTGTCTTCCGATGTATTTGATGGGAATTGATACTATAATAGGTGGAATGTGTAACTATGTACCCGAGCTGGTTTCTATCATGTATAAACTCGTAAAGGAAGGTCCGAGAGAAGAAGCAGAAAGAGTATACGAAGCGATTATGGACTTTAGGAAGATTATGTCTGTGGCTGATAGCACAATAGTATCACATATGGCTCTTTATGCCAGAGGATTTGATGCAGGATTTCCAAGAAAACCCATGATACTGCCTGACTTTAGCGACTCTAAGTACGAATTTATGAAAAAGGAAATAGACAAAGCTTTGAAGATCATGAGATAGTAAAACGCGATATAAATATCCCAAAATAAGATGATATAGAATTTTTGTTTTATTAATCAATGGTAATGTACGAGGATGCTAAGAACTCTAAAACGGATACGAAAAATGACTGCTGGCAGTCTGCTATTTTGAGAGGTGGCGGAGTTCTTGCTACCCTACATGTCTTACATTACATGAGAAGGTTAATAAAATCTGTAAATCGAGAAAGAGAGGAATGTCAGAAACATGGGGACAATCGACAGTAAATATTATAAATTAGTAGTACTTGCTCGCTCCTTTGCTAAAGTTTCAGTAAAACCCATAGAGTTTCTGAGGAACAATGGATTTAGTGTAGAGTTAAAACGAAACCATCTTGTGAACGAAGAAGAAAAGGTTTCCGAACTAATAGGAGATGCTGATGCTGCAATTATTGGTTCTGACAAAATAGGAACCCTTGTTTTTGATAGATGCAAAAACTTGAAATTATTATCAAAGCATGGTGTGGGTATGGACAACATAAATTTAGAGGGAGCAAGGGAACGAGGGATTATCGTGACCAATACTCCTGGAGCAAATCACGAATCCGTTGCAGATCTTACTTGGTTGCTGATTATGGCTGCATCGAGAAATTTTCTTAGTGTATGCGATAATGTGAAGCAAATGAATTGGAATAGTTCTGGCCTTGGCCAAGAGGTTCATCAAAAGACTATCGGCATCATAGGTTATGGAAGGATAGGGAAAGCTGTCGCTAAAAGGGCTGTTGGTTTTGAGAACAAAGTACTCGTATATGATTCCGCTGTTGAATGTTTAGAGCCAGTATGCGGTCTTGATATACGAAAAGTTTCATTTGAAACACTATTAAAAGAATCTGATATAATATCGCTTCACGCACCATTAACTACAGAAACTGCGGGATTGCTAGATGAACAAGCTTTTACAATTGTGAAGAGCGGCGTTATAATAGTAAATACTTCAAGAGGCGAATTAATTGACGAAAATGCTCTATATAAAGCTCTAGTCTCAGGAAGAGTAAAAGCGGCGGCATTAGATGTTTTTGTGCAAGAACCGCCAATAGGTAATCCCCTGCTGACATTAAAAAATGTCATTCCAACACCACATATAGGAACTCATACCGAGGAGTCAAATTTCAGGATGGGTATGATGGCTGCTGAGAATGTTGTAAACTACTTTAAAACATTGTAATATTTGCAGCGTAGTTATTTTAAAGCTCTTTGGCTGGTTAAAACTTATGCTTCAGAGCCAGAGTTTTATTAATGTAAACTTTGATATCTACTGCAACCATGAGTCATGATAGTAATTGAATAAAACCGGCGATAGCATAAGGAGATAAGCACGCTTCTATATCAATGATTTGCGAGCTTGCAGTTAAGCGTGCTTTGCCTTGTGCCCTGAAAATGAAAGATACTTTGTCAGTAAATCATCCCAGTCTTCGCTATGAAGGATTATTCGAAATCAGCCCCATTTCGTTATTGACATTTAATTCACAATAGTATATCCTTCACAAGGGAATGTTAAAAAAATAACGTAAAGGGGAATGAGGAGTTTGGCTCAAAGTTACAGAAATTTTGAAAAAGTCAACGCAATATTGGAAAAACACCAAAATAACCCAGCCTCGCTTATTAGTGTGCTACAGCAAATTCAAGACGAATACAGATACTTACCCGAGGAGATTTTGGCGTATGTTTCCACCGCGATGGGTGTATCGCCTTCCAGGGTTTACGGCGTGGCGACGTTTTACGAAAACTTTTCGCTTCACCCAAAAGGGAAATACGTAATAAAGGTATGCGACGGAACCGCGTGTCATGTAAGGAAATCACAGACATTGATAGATACCGTAAGAACGCAGCTTAATCTTAAAGAGGGCATCGACACCACGGATGATCTTCTTTTTACTCTTGAAATCGTATCTTGCTTAGGAGCATGCGGATTAGCGCCGGTTTTGCTTGTAAACGACAAGGTCTATGGCAAGGTGACATCTGAGGAAATGAAACGGATCCTTGATGAATACAGACGAAAGGAAGACTTAGCAGAATGATTGCAAATGCGACAATTTTTGAATCTTTAAAAAGCGATCTGATTGATAAGGATAAACGAATCGGCACTAAGGTGCTTGTTTGCGCGGGTACAGGCTGCGTAGCCGGTGGCGCTATGGATATTTACTCAAAGATGAAATCTTTGGCAAGTGAATACGGATTGCCTACCGATATACAAATGGCAAATGAAAAGGATCGGGTACTTCACATTGTTCCGAGCGGATGTCACGGTTTTTGTGAAATGGGTCCTTTGGTAAGAATCGATCCTCAGGGAATTTTGTATGTCAAGGTAACTTTGAACGATGTTGAGGAAATCGTTAAGAAAACATTGCTTGAAGGTGAAATTGTCGAAAGGTTGGTGTACAAACATCCTGTAACTTCCGTGGCATATGCAATCGAACATGATATTCCTTTTTATGCCAGACAAACCAGGATCGTGCTGGAACGGTGCGGCGCTATAAATCCCGAGGACATAAACGAATATATAGCTTCAGGGGGATATAGCGCGCTGGTTAAAGCGTTTCAGATGCCCCCTGAGCAGGTCTGTAAAATCATATCCGACTCAAAACTCAGAGGCAGAGGAGGAGGGGGATTCCCGACCGGACGAAAGTGGGAAAGCGTGCGCAGGCAAAATACCGATGTCAAATATGTCATCTGCAACGGTGACGAAGGCGATCCGGGCGCATTCATGGACAGAAGCATAATGGAAGGCGATCCGCATGCTGTTATAGAGGGCATGCTCATAGGCGGTTATGCATCCGGTGCGAATTACGGATATATTTATGTACGTGCGGAATATCCGCTTGCGGTGGCAAGACTTCAAAATGCGATAAATCAGGCGCGCGAATACGGATTTTTAGGTAAAAACATACTCTCAAGCGGCTTTAGCTTCGATCTTAGGATAAACAAAGGCGCGGGAGCTTTTGTTTGCGGAGAGGGCAGCGCACTTCAGGAATCGATAGAAGGCAAACGGGGTATGCCCAGAGTCAAGCCGCCAAGAACCGTTGAACGCGGCCTTTGGGGAAAGCCTACTTTACTTAACAACGTTGAAACATTTGCAAATGTTCCGAGCATTATATTAAGAGGTGCTGATTGGTTTGTTTCAATCGGCACCGAGAACAATTCGGGTACCAAGGCATTTGCCTTAACGGGCAACATTAACAATACCGGACTTATTGAAGTGCCGATGGGAGTGAAGCTTAAAGAGATCATCGAAGACATAGGCGGCGGTGTGCCTGAAGGCAGAAAGTTTAAAGCAGTGCAGATTGGAGGTCCATCAGGCGGATGTCTGACCGAGGAACACATGGATCTTACAATTGATTTTGATTCGCTCGACAGCGCGGGAGCTATGATGGGTTCAGGCGGTTTGGTCGTAATGGACGATAAGACCTGCATGATTGAGGTTGCGCGATTTTTTATGAATTTTACCCAGAAGGAATCCTGCGGTAAATGTGTTCCCTGCAGGGAAGGCACGAAACGGATGCTTAAGATTATGGGGGATATAGTCGAAGGCAGAGGGAGTATGGAGGATCTGGCGCTTCTTGAGGATCTGTCAGAAACTGTGACCGTAGGGTCTCTTTGTGGTTTAGGCAAGACGGCGGCCAATCCGATTCTTACGACTTTAAGGTATTTCAGGGATGAATATATCAGCCATGTGAGGGATAAGAAATGCCCTTCGGGCGTTTGTAAAAAGCTTATGACATACGTAATTATCGCGCAAGCGTGCAAAGGATGTACCAAATGCAAAAGAGTCTGTCCCGTTCAAGCTATTGAAGGAGTGGTCAAACAGCCATTTGTGATAATTCAGGAAAAATGTATAAAATGCGGGGCATGCTTGGAAATTTGTCCTTTTAACGCGGTCAAGGAGGTATAATATGGCTAAGACAATGAAAATAAACGGCAAAGCGGTTAGCTTTGACTCGGAAAAAAATATGCTCGAAGTAATTAGAAACGCAGGTATCGAACTTCCAACATTCTGTTATTATTCGGAATTAAGCATTTATGGCGCATGCCGTATGTGCCTTGTGGAGGATAAAAGGGGCAATGTTGTCGCCGCTTGTTCCGAGCCTCCGAAAGATGGCACGGAGATTAAAACCCATACTCTAAGGCTGCAAAAACAACGTAAAAATACTATGGAGCTGCTTTTGGCTAGCCACGATACAGAGCTGAAGCATGAAAATGGAAACAGGACAAAATGAGAGATTAGAGCATCTGCTAAAATAATTTCTTCTCTAAAAAGGGCTGGACAAACGGAAAGGCAAATGGTATGATAGTATTGGAAAGGTGGGTGACACATCTTGGACGATACTATCAGGGTATTTTCCGGCAGGACGTTCGGTCCTGAAGATATTGAACTGATCCAATGGTTGAGCAAGACATATTCTAAACTGTCCAGAAGTGAATTAGCCGCAACGGTATGTGAGTTACTTAACTGGACAACACCGTCAGGCATGCCCAAAGTGCAACAATGCACAGCCTTCATGCGTGAATTGGAGTCAGAAAATATAATACAATTGCCCGCAAAGCAAATGAACAAGGTACGAAAAGGAATGTCTAAGATAGCGGCTATTGAATTTGACACAAAGGAGATAACCGGGGATATAGGCTGTTATGAGCCCATAAGTTTATCAATAGCTCGTTCCTCTGACGAACATAAAAGATGGAGGGCTTACGTCAACCAATATCATATTCTTGGATATAAAAAGACGTTTGGATCTCGGCTGAAGTATTTTATTCAGTCTGGGAATAAGGAAATTGGTTGTATACAGTTTTCCGCATCGTCTTGGGCATTGGAGGAGAGAGATAAGTGGATAGGCTGGAGCGTGGAAGATAAAAAAGAGAGGCTTCATTTGATAGTCAATAACAGCCGATATCTGATTTTCCCATGGGTGAAGATAAAGAATTTGGCTAGCAAAGCATTATCTTTGGCAGCAAGGCAACTACAGGAGGACTGGCTGAGAGAATTCTGTTATGCTCCTGTATTGCTGGAGACATTTGTGGACAGCGAACATTTCAAAGGGACATGCTACAAAGCGGCGAATTGGGTCTGCCTTGGGAAAACCAAAGGACAAGGCAGGACATTTAAAAGCGATTCTCCATTGTTATCACGGAAGGATATCTACGCATATCCCCTTCAAAAAAACTTTCAGGCGTGCCTTAAAGGGGAGCAGCCATACAAGGTGGTGAATCCCGATGAGTAGTATCAGGAAGAAACAGCTAGAAAGACAACGTGTGCGGGAAGCAAAGCTGGAAGAGGATATTCGTACCGGTCGTGTAATTCAGGTTAGTTATGAAGAAAAAGAAAAGAAACATGCATTACCAAATCGTCTGAATATGAGCGGTAGTGTAGAGAAACAAATGGAAGAGGATCAGGATACAATAGAAAGATTTACGTCAGTCTACCGACGGATGCTACCTTGTCTGCTACAGAGTTTCAACCGAATTAAGGACACAAGAGCGCCTCATAAAGTCAAACATAAGATCACGGTATTACTTTTGTATGGAATTATCATGTTTGTGTTCCAGCTTGGTTCCAGACGAGAGATAAACAGGCAAATGACTGACATCGGATTTGAAAACCTGAAAACTATTTTTCCCGAATTAGAGACTTTACCTCATGCAGATACATTAGCTCGTTTATTGGAGAATATCGATATCAATCAGATACAGGAGAGTATGATTGAGCTTTTGAAAGATCTGATCCGACGCAAGAAGTTTCGAAACTATCTGCATAACAATCGACTTCTGATAGCCATTGATGGTACGCAGAAATTCTATCGGAACTACCAATGGGATCCTGAGAAGGCAGGTTTGGTACGGCATGTAGGAGAAGAAAGAGTAGAGCAACATTATGTATATGTGTTGGAATCCGTTGTCATATTGGATAATGGTATTACCCTACCTCTACTTAGCGAATTTCTGGCAGGCCAGGATATGGTTTCAGATCCGGACATGTCTAGTACAGAGGAAAACCCCGTTACCATTGATGCAAAAAAGCAGGATTGCGAACGAAAGGCATTTCGCAGGTTGGCGGCAAAAATCAAGGAGCTTTTCAGAAATACTCCGATTTCCATCGTTGTTGATGGATTGTATGCTTGTGGTCCTGTCATTCAACTGTGCACCAGAAACAAGTGGGGATATATGATTGTCCTGAAACCGGATGCCATGAGATCTGTTTGGGATGATGCACTAGGCATCATGATGCTGGATAAAGATAATCGTCTTCGGGTAATGTGGGGAAATCGTATCCAAGACTACGCATGGGCAAACGACATCGAATACGAATATAGGGATAACAATAATGCTTTTCGCAGATTGAAGCTCCAAGTTGTAATTTGCTATGAATCATGGATTGAAAACCATAGCCGAAGCACAGGCAAAGTAGAAGGACGCAACACACGTTATGCATGGCTTTCTTCCACTCCGTTAAATCAAAGTAATGTTTTTAAGCGTTGTACGAAAATGGGCAGATATCGCTGGAAAATCGAAAATAACATTCTAACAGAAAAGCACCAAGGCTATTTCTATGAACATTGCTATTCCTATACATGGAGAGCTATGGAAGGATATCATTATCTGATGAAAATCGGTCGTTTTCTCAATGTTATGGCCGTTAACAGTGAATTGTTGAACGAACAAGCTGAGAAACTTGGGATTCGAGGATTTATCAAAAGATTATGGATAATATGCAATGCTGGTTACCTTGATCATGAACGTATTTTAAATGCTGCAGACAAGCTGCGGCAATGGAGGTTAGTACCCGCATCTTGAAACATAATCATAGGGAAAATTCTTACAAAAGAGCAATCTTGTTACGAGGCTTATTTCCTGTCCCTATAAGTTGAAAACAGGTTCTTTTTATTGAATGGCAAGGTGTTGTATAACGTCTATGGATGTATTGGTGATACAAAATTATGGATTTTCGCATTGCTGAACATTGTTTTAAATTTTCATGCTTCAGCTTTGACGAATTCATCATAGTCTTGACAATGAGAAAAGATAGCGCATTATGCTGAAACCAAAGAAACCAAATCTTAGTGTGTAAGTGCCATTCCCTAAAAGTATCCGCAGAAAGGGACATCATGAATAAGCATTGGGATATATCTTATCTTGCTATTAGTGTAGATATGGCGGGATGCCCGAATCGATGCCGCCATTGCTGGATCGGTAATCACCGAAACGGAAATATAGGCATTGAGCAGTTCAAAAATATTGTAGCGCTATTCAAAAATTGGCAAGACGAAAACGGGATTGGGATTAAAGAATTTACGTTTTTAAGCTGGTGGCGTGAACCGGATTATCGGGGTGATTATCGTGAGTTATGGGCGCTAGAGCAGCAGTTATCATCGCCAGGCCGTGCGGAGCGGTTTGAGCTTCTTTCCACTTGGCGGCTTGCACGGGATAAAAGCTATGCCTTTTGGGCTGCAACACTGCCTCCGAAGGCTTGCCAGATCACTTTTTTCGGTATGGAGGATAACACCGACTGGTTTATGCGACGAAAAGGCGCTTTTTGTGATCAGCTTATTGCTACTGATAGATTGATTGACGCAGGTATAACACCGCGTTGGCAATTATTTTTAACAAAGCGTTGCTTGCATGAATTAGGTGATTTTCTTCGATTTATTTACGATTTGAAGCTGCATAAAAGATGTGAAGAAATCGGTGGTAAATTTGAGATATTTATTGGAGGGATGTCACCGAAAGGTAGCGGTTACGAACTTGATAATATCCGGGTAGATGTAAGTGATCTTTACCAGATACCCGAAGAGCTGATTTCCATATGTCGCGAAGGGATAAACATGCTTGGACATCCAGAATGTACCTTGATTGACGATCTGAGGAATAATTACAATCCACCGGGTATTTGCGCCAATATTCCTTGTCTTTCAGTTAATGCCGATTACGATGTCTATCCGAACATTGCAGAAGCAGCTGAGTGGTGGAGGCTTGGTAATTTGAGAGCGGATGGAATTGATAAAATATTGAAAGCTTATCGCAACGAGACAACGCCGGGCATGAAAGCCAATAGAACGATACCATTGGCCGAGCTATCGAAGCGCTACGGTGATCCATACAGCAAAAAACTATATGACAAAAGCGACCTTGTCAGAAGGTTTATGCACCAGTGGGGTAAAAGCTTATAATCTGTCACATGCAAAACTTTATTGGAAAAAAAATATCACAATATTCCAATAACGAGATGAAATAACCGGCATTTGTGATAAAATAAAGAATTTGTTCAGTACTTATAGTATCGTTCATCCATCCTCGGATATCGAAAAGAGTTTTCAATCGTTTTACTCATTTAACAGCCAAGGTAGCCCAGAATGTTGGAACTCCATATTCGTGCAGCAAGCCGGCTCCGTTCGTATCTTCATATAAATCAAGAAGCTTAAATCCAACCTTGAGCTGTCCGCGGATCTGTTCTTCTAGTGTATGTGAAAATTGAATTCCATAATTTGTATTTTCTAATGATTTTAGCAATTCCTGATTTTTTAAGGGGTTATACGGGAGTTTATGATTAATTTCTTTTTCATTCTCATCAAATATGTAATTTATACCGTTATCCAAACCCGACATTAATGTCCCACCTACTTTAAGAATACGGTAGCATTCCTTCCATACATGCAGCACATCTTCAATATAACAATTCGATACGGGGTGAAAAATCAAATCGAATGAATCGTTGTCAAAAGGTAATGTTTGTGCCATGTCCCCGCGAATGGCATTGATTTTATATCCTTCACTTTCGGCTAAGGATAAATCGCTCCTTATTTGCTTTTCAGAATAATCGAGGAGAGTACATTCAGCGCCGAGTGCGGCGAAAATAGGCATTTGCTGACCTCCGCCAGAAGCAAGACCCAATACTTTTATACCCTTTAAGTCCGGATACCAATCTTTTGGAACCGGTTTAGTCGGTGTTAGAAGCATTGACCATTCGCCATTCAGAGCATCAACAAACTGATTATGAGAAATTGGTACACCCCATTCCCAGCCTTCCTCAACCCATTTATCAATCGTTTTTGCATTGATTTCTGTATATTTCATACTCGTGGCCTCCTGTATAAATTCCTATTAACCTCTGTGCAAAAGCTTGATTAATGCTCATATCTGTCTTTTTTTCAAGCACAATCTTCTATATAATGGTTAAAACAAAATCCCGAATTGTAGTATCACTTCTCAGCATCTGCAGCATATACCTCTTGAACATCTTTTTGATTAGATTATATCGTTATTAAGCCACGAAAACCTCTGACGACATAATATGATTCCGCCGAAACGATAAAGTGAAAAACATTTCTCCTTTTAATCCGGATACAAGCAGGCTTTATAGTAAGCCACCGCCTAATGAAAGCCTGAAGAAGCCAAATAATAACACGATAGAGCAGATTGCTAAACCAATGATTGCCAATATATTTTTTTTATTTTATGAACGGATGTGATCCAATTGGGTTTTTTTATTGATCTCTTGCTTGGCGGCATTTCAGCGTTTTTGAGTAGGATTTTGATTGATATTGTAGCTTTTGCGGGAGGGCTTATAGCGAATGAACACGAGATGGCGGTAAATATTTTGGATTCTGCATTTGTTATAAATCTTACGCATAACACACAAATCATTGCAGGATTTTTATTAGCCATAAAACTAGCAGTTGATGTTACACGGCAATATATCATGTTTGCATCCGGTGACGGCGATGTTAGTCCGCTAAAGACGATTCGCCGTACCATATATGCAGGGGCTATGATTGCGGGCGGCCCTTGGATTGCACGGGAAGTGTTCACATGGGGCGCTCAATTGGCAATAATGATCGCGCAGACTCCGGTTGCGGCTCAAATTAATCCGTTCGAAAACATAATCAATGCTATGCTGCTGAGAACCGTTGTAAATTTTGCTGTGGTTATTGTTGTTATGTTTGCGTTAATATTTTATTTCATCGTGTTGATACAAACCGTAATCCGCGCCGTGGAACTGGCGTTTATATCTATATCAGCGCCAATAATGGCCGTTGGGCTGACAGACCAGAATGAAGGGATCTGGGCTACGTGGTGGCGAGAAATGGTTGTATTATCAATGGCTCAGGCTGTGCAGATGTTTTTCCTGACAGGCTTTTTCTCGGCTATGGTTGCAATAGCGCATCTTGAAGCGGATCTGCATTTGTCTAGCCTTATTCTACCGATAGCATGGCTGTACGTTGCCTTTAAATCGCCTGCAATGCTTAAGCAATATGCTCATCATACAGGGGTGGGACAAGTGGCATCAGGCGCTTTTAGAACTTATGTTTCTCCGGCAATACGGAGAGCAGTTTCGGGAGGCAGATAGAAAGGAAGAGATTCATGAGTGAAAAAACCGAAGCTTTATTACAAAAACTTGAGCAGGGAGTTAAAGATGTTTTTACAAGTGAGCGATTTATTAATTATCTGAAATTCTCTGCAAAATTCCACAGGTATTCTTATAATAACGTGATCCTGATAATGGTGCAAAATCCGGACGCAACAATGGTCGCTGGGTTTAAAAAATGGAACGATATGGGACGATTTGTTAAAAAGGGAGAAAAAGGAATAACTATACTTGCTCCGAGTTTTAAAAAGGCGCAAGTACATAAGCTTGACGGAAACAACAATCCCATTACAGACAGCGAAGGGAAACCGGTGATGATCGATAAAAATATAAATCCTTCGGGGTTTTTCCCGACTCATGTGTTTGATGTCAGTCAAACTGATGGTGAGCCTATACCGGAGCTTGGGGGTAATTATGGCGGTGATATGCAAGACTTTGAGCTGATATGGGATGCATTATGCGAATCCAGTCCCTATCCCGTTGATTTTAAAGAGAATCTAAGCATAAACGGATCGAAAGGTATTTGTTGTCACACTAAGCAATCTATTCATATTTTAAAAGGATTAAGCCAGGAAGAATCTGTTTCAACACTGATTCATGAGATAGCTCATGCGCGTACCTATAGTCCTGAAATTAAAATCGGGGTAGATAAACCTGCCCGTGAAGTTGAAGCAGAAAGCTGTGCATATGTTGTTAGCACATATTTGGGAATTGATTGCCAGCAATCATCTTTTGAATATATTGCTTCATGGTGCAAATCCAAAGATGCCAAAGAATTGAAGCAATCGCTTCACAACATTAACAAGGAATCGTATGCTATAATTACTAGCGTGACAGACCACTTGAACGAAAGGCGCAACGAAAAAGCTTATGCGTTTGATAGATAAGAAAGGAGAACAGAGATAATGTTTACTATTGAAGAATTGGAAGTTTTGGAGGAAATGGATCTAATATCAATGTCAGTTGAGGATTGTATACGGAGGCTTGAAGGCAATATTCAGGACGTAAATGATGAATTCGTAAGAGATTTTTTAAGGAATCTGATTTCGAAAATTGAGGAATTAACAGATCAGGAATATGCTAAGCAGATGGCAAAAGAATTCTAGTTTTGATTAGGGAGGCTTGGCAATGCTAATATATGTATGCTCCCCCTACGGGGGACTTCAAAAAAACTATGAAAATGCGGTTGAATATTGCAAGTGGGTTGTTCAGGAAGGGCATATTCCGGTGGCTTCGCATGTGATGCTACACAAAATATTAATTGATGATTGTCCTATACAAAGAAAACAGGGCTTAACCGCAGGATTGGCCCTAACTGAGATTGTTGATGAAGTATGGGTGTTCGGGGATAAAATTACTCACGGGATGGCGGGTGAGATTGCTCATGCTGCTAAAATTGGTATTCCTGTTATTAGTTTTTTAGGTGTACGCGAATGGGAAGAGGCTGTCGGAAGTGAATTACTTAAAGTGGCCTTGTTGGAAAGGGCTTGAT
>Ga0209316_100148_pt1 | contig 26123 bp, 23 predicted proteins | sample 3C3metaG_FD_184150 | JGI IMG/M metagenome (GOLD analysis project Ga0209316, IMG submission 184150) | Freshwater bacterial and archeal communities from Indian Creek, Illinois, USA - 3C3 metaG (SPAdes) (version 3) | ecosystem: Environmental > Aquatic > Freshwater > Unclassified | place: USA: Indian... | reverse complement strand
CTATCGAAAAACAATTCGAAGCTTTTGTAATAATTCCCTTGGCATCCGGAGTCGTTGAAGAAGCAAAACTTCTCCTTAAAAAATTTGGACAAGATCATGGCCTGCGCACCTTGGATGCCCTTCACCTATCCTCTTTCAAGCAAATGGCTGAACCGAACTGGCAGTTTGTTTCATCTGACAGAAATCAGGTTAATGTAAGCAAAGAATTAAAATTTAATCCCTTGTTTCTTTAAATTTAACATCCGTGCAAAAGACAAGGATTCCTTGACAGTTCTTTTCAACTTTTGCCCAATGACCAATGACCAATCACCAATGACCCTTATTTTTGATTTGCATTGCCCACAATAATGGAACACTGATGACACAGATTAGGCAGATAATCACAGATAATCAGCGAAAACCAGTCAAATCAGTGTTATCTGCGTTCCAATAAGCATCAAGAAACTCCTAAACTCGATAATTGGAACTCTGAAACGAAAAAAGATGTGAGGATTTAATCTGCTAATCTGCCAATCAACAAATCCGTAACTTTACAATAGGATAACAAAGGAATCAGAGCAATGAAAACCATTAAGTATATTGTTTACAAAGAAGAAAAGTACTATATCTCTCAGTGCCTGAATGTGGATGTCTCGAGCTTCGGAAAAACGGTGGAAGAAGCCACTAGCAACCTTAAAGAAGCCCTCGACCTGTATTTTGAAGACGATGATGCAGGGGAAAACTTCCAGATCATTCACGAAACACTTCTGGGTGAACTCCAAATTTGAGGGATAATGACAAAACTGCCATCATCCGCAAAAGTCATTAAAGTACTTAACCAGAACGGTTTCTTTTTTAAAAGCCAAAAGGGAAGCCATCAGAAATTTACCGACGGGAAAAGGACGGTTATTGTCCCTGCACCTCGAAAAGAAATTCCAATCGGAACACTGGTTTCAATCAGCAGACAATCCGGGATTAGCATCAAAGAGTTCACAAATATTTGATCTGTTTGGATTTGCATTGCCCTCAATAATAGAACACTGATGACACAGATTAGGCAGATAATCACAGATAAACAGCGAAAATAAGTCAAATCAGCCTTATCTGCGTTCCAATAAGCATCATGAAACTCCTCAACGGCATTATTTCTACCATGAAATATTTTTACCAATTACCAATCACCACATCTTAATTTCTTTCCTGTTCAAATTAATGCCCACAATATCAGATACATAAGTAGTACAAAAAAAACCGTTTAGCCTACTTATTTTTAGTTTACAAAGAAAAACTTAATACTTTTGACACGCTCTGTAAGTCCTATGGCAAAGCTAAAATGGGACTGAAAGGGCGGAGCTGTATAAAGATGAGTTGATGATGATGGGTTGATGAGCAGATGAGTTGATGTTAGGATGAGCAGATAAGCAGATGTGTTGATGAGTTGATGTGAGGATTTAATCCGCTAATCAACAAATCATCTAATCATCCAATCAGCTTATCAGCTAATTGAGTTCCTTCCGACCTTTACTGATTATGCATGGCCGGATACCGGAACCCTTGAAACCATGAGTGTAGCGACAGAGTTCGTGAAAGCTTTTGAAAAAGGAACAGGGTTAAAAATTGCTTGTGTCGAAGAGATTACAGTAAAATATAGATATATTTCGAAAGAAAAGCTATTTAATGATTATAATGGCATTCAAAGTTCATATTATAGCTATCTTTAGAAAATTTGACTATAATGAAATGGGAAGATAAGATTAAGATGAAAACTCTTGTAACAGGTGGTGCCGGCTTTATTGGTTCCAATATTGTGCGGCTGTTGCTGACAGAGGGGCACGAAGTGACTATCCTCGATAATCTCTCGTCCGGATACCGCTGCAACCTAATGCCGTTTTCTGGGATTCGATTTATTGAGGGCGATGTTCGGGACTGTGAAACAGTTCAACAGGCTGTAGCCGGTGCTGAAGTGATCTTTCACTTAGCGGCGTCAGTGGGCAATTTTCGTTCCATCAAACACCCAATCGAAGACTCCGAAATCAATATTATTGGCACCTTACGAATATTAGAAGCGGCGCGTCAGCAGGGTGTGCGCAAAGTAATTTTCTCTTCTTCAGCAGGTATCTTCGGCGAACTGAAAACTTTGCCCATAAGAGAGGATCATCCCGTGGAGCCGGATTCGCCTTACGGAGCCAGCAAGCTTGCTGCTGAGAAGCTCTGCTTAGCTTACAGTAAATTATATGACATGGAAGTGATCTGCTTGCGCTACTTCAATGTATATGGGATCAACCAACGCTATGATGCTTATGGTAATGTCATTCCCATCTTTGCCCATCGCATGTTGCACGAGCTGCCTGTCGGTATCTTCGGAGATGGCGAACAGACGCGCGATTTTGTCAATGTGCGGGATGTGGCCCAAGCTAACTACAAAGCAGCCTTGTCCAATGGAGTCTCCGGTGCGTTCAACATTGCCAGCGGCACGCGCATCGCAATCAACCATCTGGTAAAGTTAATGCAGGACACCAGTGGCATTGAACCAGAGGTAGAATACGGCCCACCCCGCAAGGGGGATGTCCGTCACAGCTTGGCCGATATTTCGGCGGCGAGGAAGGCGTTCGGCTACGACCCGTCGGTGGGTTTGGGGGAAGGGTTGGCGGAGTATATGGCGTGGGCGAAACAGGAAATGATGAGGCAGCCATGCGAGTTCTAATACTTGGTGGTGCCGGCATGCTGGGGCACAAACTCTGGCAGGCCTGTAGCAACCGTTTCGACACATGGGCTACAGTGCGTTCCAGCTATCAGGCGTATGCCAAGTACAATCTCTTTGACCTCTTTGACCCCCAGCGGCTGGTGGGTGGTGTGGATGCGTTCGACTTCGATACGGTCGTGCAGGCGCTGGCGATGGTGCGACCAAATGTGGTCATCAATTGCATCGGTACTATCAAACAGTTGCCTACAGCCAATGATCACATTATGAGCCTCACGATCAACTCCATCTTCTCGCACAGATTGGCCAATCTCTGTCAGGCAGCCGGCGCTCGTTTGATCCACTTCAGCACAGACTGCGATTTCTCGGGACGCAAGTGGATGTGCACGGAAGACGACATCACGGATGCAAAGAACCTCTATGGGCGGTGCAAGTTCTTGGGTGAGGTAAGTTGGCCGGGTTGGCTAACATTACGAACCTCGATCATCGCTCGTGAGTTGCAGACCGCTAGTGGGTTAGTCGAATGGTTTCTGTCTAATCGGGAAGGCCATATACATCACCATAAGACAAGCCCACGAACGACCTGAAGGTATGGATAAGGGGACTTTAATCAGGACAGGATTGATGCCGGAAAGGATTTTGCAATCAATTGAAGTGGTAACTTCGCAACACAAAAATTCCAATAGCAACTTAGTAAGTAATCGTCAGTGATTACGATACCGATAATGTTTCAAAAAAAGCACTTAGGATTATTCTTTCATATGGTGATTATATAAATAGAATCGTTTGGAGATAATCTTAAAATTAACTCATTAACCCACTGAAAAACCTAAAACATGAAAGTACTGATTCTTGGTGCAACTGGTATGGCTGGCCATGTTATTGCGTTATATTTTAAAGGGAAAGGGCATGATGTTGTAACTTATTCCGTAACCCCATTCCCATATTGTACAAATATAGTTGGCAATGCTTTTGATATTGAAAATTTTAAAAAGGTCATCACCAATAATGAATTCGACGCTGTTATTAACTGTATTGGCATATTAAATCAGGCTGCCGATGAAAATCCATCGAAGGCAGTTTATTTAAATAGCTATTTACCACATTTGATTAAAGATACTTTAAAGGATAAAAAAGCAAAACTTATTCATATGAGTACGGATTGCGTTTTTGCTGGAAATACAGGTCCTTACTTTGAAAATAGTTTACGAGATGGCAGAACTTTTTACGATAGAACTAAAGCTTTAGGAGAAGTTGAAGATGATAAAAATATAACATTTCGCAATTCAATTATTGGCCCCGATATGAATCCCGATGGAATTGGGTTGTTTAATTGGTTTATGAAACAGAAAGGGCCTATTAATGGATTCACTGGTGCTTTATGGACTGGTGTAACAACCCTTACCCTTGCAAAGGCAATGGAAAAAGCGATTGAGCAAGATTTGTGCGGATTGTACAATTTAGTAAACAATACATCAATTTCTAAATACGACTTACTTGTCTTATTTAATAAATATTTTCGTAACGATAAAAGTAAAATCAACAAGTATGGCGATTTTATGCTCGACAAGACTTTAATAAATACCCGAAATGATTTTTTATTTGTAGTTCCTAATTACGAAGAGATGATCAAAGAAATGAAAGAGTGGGTTGATGAATATCCTAATTTATATCCTCATTACAAATAAGAAATTAATCTGTCTTATATGTTATGACTGTAATAATGGAAGCCAAAAACGACATTGTAATATAAATAGCAATCATTAAACAGATAATCCATGATCAGTTTTTTCAAAAAAACAGTTTATTGCTTAATCGGCTCCTATAGGAATCACATTCGCAATCGGACAAACAACAAACTCACTAAAGCTGGCCTAAATCATTTTGTCCATATTACTTTAACAGAGGAGCATTTAACATTGAAACAAGCAAGGAAATTATTAACGAAAAATCATGTATGTACCGAATATATCGGGATTCTATCATAATATCCTTCAGAAGTATTGGACACATTATGGACTTGGAAAGAAATGTTTGCTTGTATCAGAAACCAAAGCTGTTGGCGATGTTTTCACAAACAAATATCCAAATACACAATTTGTGACAACGGACTATTATCTCGATCTACAACCCAACCCCAACGCTAAATGCGATGTTGTCTGGGATTTATGTGCTAAGACTATCCCTGATGAATTGAACCACTTCAACTCAATCATAAATCAAGCTACTTTCGAGCATATAATTGATCCTGTTCAAGTAATGCGTAATCTTGTGAGAGTGCTAGAACCTCAAGGACTTCTATATTTTCAAACTCACACACCAGCATTCTACTATCATGGTTATCCACGTGATTATCTTAGATATTTTCCAGATTGGTTTATGGATATACCTAAAATTATCGAAAACATAGATTTACTGGAATTGCTATGCTTTGATGGCTATGCATTTGCTGTCTATAAAAAGAAATGAAATTAATTGTATTAGATTAATTTATTTTTAAGGCATGTTTACCACGATATTATCATTGACAGTCTGAAGTATTGCCGGAGTGAAAAGGTATTGAAATATACGCCTGGGTTATTATGATAATTAAAAATTATCCGGCGTTTCGAGCAGCAATGCAATTGACGCTCAGCGGGGCAATATCATATTTATCTGAGTTCGTACTTGTAACCAAAAGCTGCTTATAGGTCAATTCAAAAAATCCAAAAACGTGTATGTATTGTGATATTGCAATTATTTACAAATAACATTAAACATTATCGGATCCCCACTAATGTCTGAACAGCAAACATATCGACAAATTACAAAAGCTACATCTTTATTTGGGGGTGTACAAGTATTTCAAATTATTATTTTAATTATTCGTTCAAAAATTATTGCAATTCTTCTCGGGCCTTATGGAATAGGCATTTTGGGGCTATTAAGTTCTACAACAAGCTTGATTAGTGGATTTACAAATCTCGGATTGGGGACTAGTGCTGTAAAGGATCTTTCAGTAGCACATAAAACTGAAGACGATAATCGAATTTCTACAGTTTCATTGGTTTTTAGACGGCTGGTATGGGTTACCGGCTTAGTTGGCGCATCAATTACATTAATCTTGTCACCCTGGCTAAGCCAATTTACTTTTGGAAATAATGATTATACCTCTGCATTCATGTGGCTTTCAATTACAGTTCTCTTTAACCAAATTACCGTAGGAGAGTTAGGAATATTACAGGGATTACGCAGACTAAAATTTTTGGCAAAAGCAAATTTATATGGTAGTTCTATAGGTTTAATAATAACAATTCCATTATACTACAAATTGGGTTTAAATGCAATTGTTCCAAGTATTATAATATTTTCATTGGTGTCGTTAACCGTATCCCTTATTTTTAGTAGAAAAGTTTTTTTGAAACCTATATATGTTTCACTAAAGAGGACTCTTGAAGAGGGAAGAAACATGGCTACAATGGGTACTATAATAAGCATAAGTGTAGTATTAGCTTTGGCATCATCATATGTTTTGAGAGTTTACATTGGCAGATTTGGTAGTATTGCTGATGTTGGACTTTTTAGTGCCGGAATCGCAATTGTTACGACTTATGTGGGGATGATCTTTAATGCAATGGGAGCTGATTTTTTACCTCGATTATCAGCTGTTTCATCTGATGATAAGATTTGTTTTCAAACAATAAATCAACAAGCTGAAATTGCAATATTGTTTTTGGCGCCAATTCTAAGTGTTTTTTTTATATTTATTAATTATGTAATTATTCTTTTTTATTCAAACCAATTCCTTCCAATTAGTTCATTAATGCTTTGGGCGGCTTTAGGTATGTTTTTTAGAGTAATTATTTGGATAATGGGATTCTTGTATTTAGCAAAAGGTAGAAGCAAGATATATTTTTGGAATGAATTCGCTTCAATTGTTTACACATTACTTTTAAATGGATTAGGGTATTACTTAGGGGGTCTTACAGGTATCGGCATATCAATCTTCTGTGCAGGTTTAATTTCCATGTTACAATCTTTAGTTATTAGTAGAATAAAATTTTCTTTTATGTTCGATTTACCATTTATACGAATATTTCTTATTCATTTTAGCTTGGCAACTATTGCTTTTATGATATCAAAAGCTGTGCCTAGCCCATATTCCTACATTTTTGGTGTGGTATTGATTGCTTTTTCCATATTATTTTCATACATCGAACTAGACAAAAGAATAGGAATTGGAGATCTCTTCATAAAAAGGAACAACAAGCAAACACACAAATAAACATGTTGTTGTCAGAATGAACAATTTATTAATGTCACAAACTTCAGCAAAGTGAAAAAAAATTCTGATCATCCATTACTAAGTATTGTAGTCCCCACGCGCAATCGTATGCAATATGCAATTTTTGCTATTCAAAACATTCTTCTTATTCAAGACTCAAGACTCGAATTGGTAGTGCAGGATAATAGTGATTCACCCGATTTAAAATCATGGATTAAGGCAAATATTAAGGACTCGCGTTTGGTTTACAATTTTACGGAAAAACCGTTATCATTTATTGATAATTTTAATTCAGCAATAGAAATAGCTACAGGTGAATATATTTGTATTGTTGGTGATGATGATGGAGTTATTCCTGAAATTATGAATGCCGCAGAATATATATCAGAAAAATCAATAGATTGTCTTTCTATTAATACAGTTACAAATTATGTTTGGCCCAATTCAGGCGTGCCATCTACAATTTTTACAAAAACTACAGGGGGGTGGTTGACAATATCAGAATTCAAGGGAAGGATTGAAAAAATTGAAGTAGAGAAAGAATTGATTCAATTTATGAAAAACGGGGGTTCCCGTTATCTAAACTTCAATTTGCCAAAGCTGTATCATGGAATTGTAAAGCGTGAATGCCTCGATTTTGTAAAAACAAGAACAGGGAATTATTTTGGAGGATTAAGTCCAGATATTTATATTTCTATCGCTATTGCATGCACCGCAAGACATATTGCGGTCACTGACTACCCTTTAACAATTCCGGGAGTTTGCAACGTAAGTGCCTCAATTGTAGAAGGGTTGTTAAAGAAGAATTCGAAAAAGTTGGAAGATGCTCCACATTTGCGCTATAGGGGGAATTACAATTGGTCAAAATTGGTCCCCCCAGTATATTGCGTAGAAACAATTTGGGCGGATTCTTCAATAGCTGCATTAAGTGATTTGGGAAGGCAAGATTTAATTCAACAAATAAATTTACCAAAATTAGCAGCACATTGTATATCAAATAATACGGGAATTGCCAGAGAAGTTTATAAACATCTTCAAATCGGATTAAAACTAAATAAGAAAAATTGTCTTAAGGGAAATATAAAATTCATTTGGTATATTCTATTAATTATTTTCAACTATTGTTATGATATGGGAAAACGCGTTCTAAGAAGAATAAAAATTATGTTAGGGAGACAAACAACAATAAGAATTGAAAACATAGATAATATATGTGACTCATCCGCTATTTTGATAAAACATCTACAAAGACATAATTATAGCTTTAAAAATCAAATAAAAAAATCTGACATAGCTTGATGTAATAAAAAAAATTCTTCTCCAATCTTCACCTTAAAAGGTCTATATCGTTAAGCGTTTTATTCAGTAACCATCAATCCCGAAAAACATAAAACGGTTATTTGCGAATCGCGTTTTTGTAAAGATAAAATAAAGCAATAGCTAAATTGATAACAACTACTATACTTGGAGTGATTTCAATACTTTTTGCGTACCTAGCAAGATATAGCAACGCAAAATGGGGGCTAAAGGTATCCTTTATACTGATATTTTTATTTCTTGCATTAAGGTATGATTTTGGGAACGATTATCAGGCCTATTTAGAATTTTTCCATAGACTCTCAAGTCAAAAATATTTAACACAAATTGACTTTATTCAATTTGAGCCGTTTTGGGTGTTGTTAAATTTTTCGTTTAAGAATTTGGGGTTTTTCTCAATGACAATATTTATTGCCGCATTTACAAGCATTACATATTATAAACTAATTAAAAAGTATGTACCAGAAAAACTATATTGGTTAGCTGTTTTCTTCTATATTTTTAATCCTTTGTTTATGTTAATTGGATGTTCGGCAATGAGGCAATCAATAGCTATAACGCTATTTCTAATTTCTTTGGAATTTGTAATTAAAAGAAAATTGTTCTTATATCTCCTTTGCATTGGGGCAGCTTCTTTATTTCACTATACTGCGGTACTTCTTACTCCTGTCTATTTTCTAAATTATTTTATCCAAAAAATCAGCCTAAAGAAAGGCGTATTAATATTTTTATTTTATTTGTCATTGTTTCCATTGTTATTATTAGATGGTTCTCTTTCTGCCTTCATTAGGGACTTTGTTTGGGATTTTGCGGAAAGATTTGAATATTATTATGTCCGGGGAGATGTTGCAACAGGCCTTGGCTTCGTAGTTTTCAGTTTACTTCTTATTATGGTATTGTTCTTTGAAAGGAAACAAGCAAGGGAAATTGGGTTGTTTTTCAAAATTTCGATAATGGGATTTCTTATAATGCCATTGTCATTGACGCTAGATATTATTGGTAGATTTGCATTGTATTTTGCTCCTTCCACTATTATTGTTTATCCTAATCTGCTTAAAAGTTTAAATGACAACAAAATTAAAGTCGCTTTCCTTGCAATTATAATGGCAATTACTATTTTTCAGTATATACAGTTTTTTTATTCAGAAATATACCATGACTTTTTTATGAATTATCAAACCATCTTTTCGGCAGACGGGTGGCAGTAATACAATATGAACAATTGCTGGATATCTAATGAAAATTCTACATATTAATTATACCGATTTAGCAGGAGGCCGTTTTACCGGGTATTATATGCAGGAAGCTTTAGATGCACAGCACTCAGTTGAGATGGCTGTTTGGGAGAAAAAAAGTAACAGTAATTATGTTCATAAAATACCACCTGGCAATCCATTTTTACATTGTATTTTGGATAAACTTCTTAAACTCAGTTCGAGGTTTGGATTAGATAGACTTTTGGGGTTTGGAGGTATAGCTATTAAAAACCTTGCATTTTTTAAACAGGCAGACGTCATTCACATCCATCTAATACATAATTTTTCTAATTTCAGCATATTATCCTTACCACATATTTCTAAACTAAAGCCAGTGGTATGGACTTTGCATGATCCTTGGGCTATGACTGGTGGGTGTGAACATTCTTTTGATTGTATGAAATGGCAAAACGGATGTTCGGGTTATTGCCCATATCCGCGAGCCAAATCATTGTTTCAGCATCGCATACCATTTATCCATTGGAAATTAAAAAAATGGATTTTTCATCAATCTGAAATTACTTTGGTCGTTGCCTCTAAATGGATGGAATATCGGATTAAGAAAAGTCCATTATTAAATCACCTACCATGCCACACAATACCGTTTGGAATTAACATAGAAAAATTCAGACCTCTCCCTAAAATTGAAAGCAAGATAAAACTTGGAATCCCAATAGAAAACAAGGTGATTGCCTTCCGGGGAATGGAAATTAATAGGGACAAATTTAAGGGAATGAAATACCTGCTTGAAGCATTAAAATTATATAAACCGAAAGAGGCCGTTACCCTTTTAATATTTGAAAATGGTATAAGTTTCAGTTCGTTATCCTCGGAATATCATATAGTAAATACAGGTTGGATTGATGGAGACGATTTAATCTGTGGATTATCTGCTGCTGACATATTTGTAATGCCCTCTATACAAGAATCATTTGGACTGATGGCTGTTGAAGCAATGGCATGTGAAACACCGGTTGTCGTTTTTGAAGGTACCTCCTTGCCCTCTGTAATTAATGCCCCCTATGGAGGGCTTGCAGTCCCGGCAAAAAACAGCCAAGCGCTTTCAGAAGCAATTAATTCACTTTTGGTTGATGATAATCTAAGAGAAAAGCTTGCAAAACAAGGAAGAAATTTGGTTGAAAATGAATATTCCTTCGAAAGATATGTGGAGAAACACATTCAAGTATATAATGATGTTTGGATTAAACACAGAAGCAAAATAACAAACTCATAAATTAGAAGATCGGATGGATATATTAAATAAAAATGAGATAATACCGCTTTTCACAGTAATAATACCAGTGAAAAATAGAGGTCCATATCTATATTATACATTAAAGACCTGTATGATACAGGAATATGAAAATTTTGAAGTAATTGTTTCGGATGATGCGAGTACCGACAATACGCAAGAAGTTGTTAATGAAGCGATTAAAAAAGATTCTCGAATTACATATTATCGGCATAACGAAGGAATTGGAATGCGAGAAAATTTTGAATTTGCTCTTAAAATGGTAAAACCAGGTTATGTAATGGCTTTAGGCGGTGATGATGGTTTATTACCCGATGGCATAAACGATATAAATGAAATTATACAAACCACAAAGCTTAAATTATTAACCTGGGCGGCACCCTTATATTCATACCCTAATGTAACAAGTACTAATGGTCAATTAGTTTTGTATCGGCAAAAAGAAAAATTTAAAATAATAGATTCTCAAGAATTTCTAACCAGACAATCAAAGAACCTTCATTATCTCTCCGATTTAGAAAACCCAATGTTTTATGTTAAAGGAGTTGTATCAACTGAATTAATTAACAAAGTTCAAAAAAGAACAAAAGATGGACGATTTTATTCTTGCCCTACACCTGATGGGTATTCTGGTATTGTTCTTGCTGGGGAAGTTTCTAAATTCGGGTTCTCTGGAGAGCCTTTTTCAATTTATGGGATGTCTCCTTCTTCTCAAGGTTTAGCCTATCTTTCTAATTCAGTAAAGGCAAAACAAGATTCAGAGAATTTTTATAAAAATGTTGTTGATAGGTCGATGCATGAAAAATTAGCATCTCAACCATATTCCCCATTGATAACCTTAATGACTGTTGATTATTTATTAACAGCTAAAGATCTCCCCGGTTGGGAAGGGGTAATCTCGCCAATTAATTATAAAGAAGTTCTGAAGAAAAGCTTAAACGAATTAAAACATGGGCTTTATGGTGAAGAACGAATTGTTCGAGAATTAAAAATTCTGTCCAATATTTCCAAGAAACATAACTTAGACACCTATTTTAATGATCTTGTAAGTAAATCCAGAAGATATAAAGGAAAAGCTCCTTTAAAAGGAAATGCAACTAATCTACAAGCACTATATTTAGAAGCAAAACCACTTGGAGTGAATAATATCATTGATGCAGCTTATGCGTCTAAGATACTATTCAAAACACAATCTCAAATTACTTTAAAAAGTGTAGCTGAAATGATTTTTAATTCAGTAAAATATCGATTGCGTTCAAGAAAAAAAGGAGATGTTTTTCCAAGCATAAATGTTTGGAAAGATTTTGAAACTTGTCAATCTAATTAAAATTGATATGAACATTTTTTTTGATAATATTATTTTCAGTCTTCAAAAGGCCGGAGGTGTTTCCAATGTTTGGAAAGAACTAATTTCAATAGCATTAGCAAACGAAGAAATCTCGTGTAATTTTATAGAATTCAAGAATTTTGACAAAAATATTTTTAGAAAAAATTTAACAATCGACCAAGAATTTATACTAAAGGATACTTCGCCATTAATTCTTAACCGTTATATCCCTCAAAAAATAAAAACAAATACCAAATTCATTTTTCACTCATCATATTATAGAATTTGCAAAAATAAATGCGCCAGTAACGTAACGACAGTCCATGATTTCATCTATGAATATTATAGAAAGGGGCTACCAAAATTCATCCATCACCAACAAAAAAGAATTGCAGTAACTAATTCCGATGCATTAATTTGTGTCTCAAATAACACAAAGAACGACCTCTTAAACTTTTTCCCTTCAATAAGTGAAGACCGTGTATTTGTAATACATAACGGAGTCTCTAGTGATTTTAATTTATTGAAAAACAAAGAGAAACCCACTTTGGTTCAAAACCTTGGAAAATATGCCCTGTATATTGGTGATAGAGTACAACCCCATAAGAACTTCAGGCCAATCGTTGATGCAATCTCGCGTTATAGTGAATTAAAATTGGTGTTAGTAGGTGGTGGGGAAATTTCGGAATCGGAATATATTGTTTTCAATAAAAAGCTTAAAAACAGATACTTTCATTACGGTAGCATCGACAATATCACTTTAAATATTTTGTATAATTATGCCCATGTATTAATCTATCCATCAGAATACGAAGGTTTTGGAATACCGATCATTGAAGCACAAAGAGCTGGTTGCCCTGTTATTGCAAAGAAAGGATCAAGTATCACCGAAGTAGCACAAGACTCTGCTCTTTTAATGGACATTGGAGATAGCGAAGAAATTAGTCATAAATTATTTGAATTAGAAGAATCCAAAACTCGTAATAAACTAATAAATAAAGGACTAATAAATTCTCAACGGTTTTCTTGGGATAAAATGGCTGAAAGCGTTTTCAATGTGTATAAATCCTTGCAATAATAATGAATGAAATCTTGATAGTTTCGGCTGTTTTTCCTCCGGAATCTGTTGTTTCATATATTTATCGCTTGATTTAGCTCATGCCTTATATGAGTTCCTGGAATCGGCCGTGCTGGGCAGTTTGAACAGAAAACAGGCATAATGCGCTGATTGGAAATATGCTGATACTGCGGTAGTATCCAAGTAATTGATGTTTTTCTTTTCAAACACATTTCTGGTTCATCCATGAAAAACGAAAAAATTTATATTGCCGGCCATAGGGGAATGGTGGGCACTGCTATTTTTAATACACTGCAAGCGAAAGGATACGCAAATATCGTGGGCAGGAGCATCAATGAGTTGGATCTGCGCAATCAGGCGGCAACAGACGCATTTTTTAAAGCCGAAAAACCTGTAGTGGTGATTAATGCGGCGGCTCGCGTCGGGGGCATACTTGCCAACAGCAAATATCCCTATCAGTTCCTTATGGAAAATCTTCAGATTCAGAATAATCTTATAGATGCAGCTTTGAGGCACGATACTCAGAAATTTGTTTTTTTGGGCTCTTCCTGTATTTATCCCAAGTTGGCCCCCCAGCCTTTGAAAGAGGAATACCTGCTCACATCTCCATTGGAACCTACCAACGAATGGTATGCCATAGCCAAAATATCGGGAGTAAAAGCCTGCGAAGCCATCCGAAAGCAGTATGGCAGGGATTTCGTCAGTTTGATGCCCACAAATCTGTATGGGCCAAACGATAATTTTGATTTGCAGACATCCCATGTCATGCCGGCTATGATCAGGAAGTTTCACGAGGCCACTTTACAGGGCAACACCGCTGTAACGCTATGGGGAAGCGGCACTCCAATGCGCGAGTTTTTGCATGTGGACGATTTGGCAGAGGCGGTTGCTTTTGCGCTGGAAAACAACCTTAGCGAAAACTTGTATAATGTGGGTGCCGGAGTGGATCTGACCATCAAAGCCCTGGCTCAACTGATTCAGGATGTGGTGGGCCATAAGGGCGAGATTGTTTGGGATCTTTCGAAACCCGATGGCACCCCTCGCAAACTCATGGATGTAAGCAAACTAAACAATGCAGGCTGGAAGGCAAAGATAGCATTGCGCGAAGGCGTTCAAATGACCTATCAATGGTTCCTGAAAAATCAGGACAATTTTAAAGAAGTAAAAATGTAATGGTTCGTGTGTTGTATTTTGCACAGTGCAATTGTGTGCAGCCTCCCAATCCAACAGCAACTTCCAATTCTTTACTACAATCTGTTAAAAAAACAATTTTATAAAATCTGATGTATGAGCAAACCCAAAGTAGCGTTAATAACGGGCATAACCGGACAGGATGGAGCGTATCTGGCAGATCTGCTCTTGGAGATGGGCTATATGGTGCATGGTATAAAAAGAAGAGCGTCATTGTTCAACACCGCCCGCATTGATCATTTGTATCAGGAACCCCATGCCGAGGATTTGCGGTTTAAGCTGCACTATGGCGATATGACGGATTCTCTGAATCTAACCCGAATCATTCAGGATGTCCGTCCGGATGAGGTTTATAATTTGGCTGCCATGTCGCATGTGAAGGTTAGCTTCGACACTCCGGAATATACTGCTAATGCCGATGGAGTCGGGACCCTGAGAATTCTGGAGGCAGCGCGTTTGTTAGGGATGGAGAAAAAAACAAAAATCTATCAGGCTTCTACCTCCGAGCTTTACGGTTTGGTGCAGGAAGTGCCTCAAAGCGAAAAAACACTATTTTATCCCCGTTCGCCGTATGCCGTTGCAGCCAATGGATAACAAAACCCGGCTATCATTACTGCAAATACTGAAGGACAGGTATGGAAAAAATCAATCATTGAAAAGACTCCGAAAACTCAATTGCTAAAATGGCAATCATGGGTATAGTGTGTCCTGATTGTTCTTAATTTGTTGACAATGTGTGATGTTAGACCAAGATATCGCGCCACAAACACTCTGAAAAATACAGAAATAGAAACTGAAAGGCAGATGCAACAAATAGAACACCCATAGCACCCCGGCTTAGTCCAACTTCGTTTTATTCATCATTTCCCAACTTATTTCTAATTACTTTTTCTACAAGTGTTGATTCTAGTCAAATCCTTATTATATTTGCAGGGAAACGATGAATAAAACGCTTAATGTTATATGAAATTGCGCCTCAGGAAAAACAGAAGAATTAAAAATGCTGTATTTGTTTAAGAAGCTGACACTATCTAAGATAATCCATTATACTCACATTGTTCTAACAATGCCCATGAGTATAGTCTTTCTTTTGAATTCAAAAAACATACACAAATCATATAAAATATCTCTATTCAGGAAGTTCAAATTAGGCTTCAAAATGTTTCTGAATAATATACGCATTCAAAGTGGCACCACCTATAAAGTACATTTGGCTATGGCTCTGAAAATACTTGAAACTCCACCAGAAATATTAGGTGATATCGTTGAGTGTGGAACATGGAAAGGCGGTTCGGCGGCTAATTTGTCACTGGTCTGTAGAATTGTGGGAAGAAGACTGAAGATTTACGATTCCTTTGAAGGGCTTCCTGAAGGCAAACCGGGTGATCGACATGCAAAAGGGTACAAAAAAGGCGAATACTTGGGCACCTTAGACGAGGTCAAACGAAACATTGCAAAGTATGGGGCGATAGAGTGCTGTGAGTTTATCAAGGGATGGTTCAAAGATACCTTACCAAATTTACATTCTCCAGTATTGTTGGCATTTCTTGATGTTGACTTGGAAGACTCTCTAGATACCTGCGTCAAGTATATATGGCCGAACTTGATTGACCGGGGTTTTATCTTCACGGATGAATGTGTAGGAATAGACTATGTTGCCCTGTTCTATTCTGAAAAATGGTGGAAATTAAATTTTAACCGAACACCCCCGGGTCTTATTGGTGCAGGCACTGGTTTATGCCTAGGAACATACTATATTGGACCTTATTCAGAGCTTGACAGTCATCCTCTACAGCACGCCGGGACAGGAGCCTACACCCAAAAATGTATGTCGGGATATTGGTCTTACTATCCTGATGAAAAGTAAAGGGGCGCAACTTCATATAACAGCGGATAAAAGGGAAATCAAAGATTTCCCCAAATTGCCTTTGGCTTTGTTCTTTTTTATTGTACATTCCTCCGGAATCGATTGTACACTTTGCAACGAAATCAGTTGTACACTTTCACCGAAATATTCATAATTAAATATATATCAGTAAATTACAAACAATTTCGGCTTAATATACAAAATTAATGCTCCAAGGTGGCTCAAAGCCAATATGCAGTTAGCTTTGGTGGATTTGAAAGCGATGAATAAAAAATATGCATTTATTGAGGTTCAAAGCGAACTAAGAAAAATGGCACCAATCAAGGTGTTCAGAACTACAAATGTTTCGATTGTAAGCGTCAGTTTCTAGCAGGAAACAGGGTCAAAAACAAAGTTCTTTGGCAGGAGTACACCCAGGGGAAACAAACCTACACCCAATTAGCAAAGAAATACGGAGTCTGCTCCAAGACAATCCAGCGCAGGCCTGATAAAGTGGTTATCTGGCAAGAGTTCAGCCTGTCAAAGGAGAGCGTAATTATGATGGACACTACCTGTTTTGGCCGTAATTTTGGGGTCATGGTTTTCCAGAACATCCAAGGCCAGCATTTATACTGGAAGTTTGTTAAGTACGAGACCATTGCTGGGTATGCTGAAGGTATTAACTACATACAGACGCAAGGAGTGCGCGTTAAAGGCATAGTGTGTGATGGAAGAAGGGGACTCTTTAAGGTGTTGGGAGCTTACCCCATTCAAATGTGCCAATTTCACCAAATAGCAATTGTAACCCGATATATTACAAGACGGCCGAAGACCACCGCATCCATTGAGCTGAGAAGCATCATGCAGCTATTACCCAGAACAGACAAAGAGAGTTTTTGGGGTGTGTTGGATGCGTGGTTCCACAAGTGGGAAGGTTATTTGAACCAGAGGGCCATAAACCCTGAAACGGGTAAAAGCTGGTATGTCCACAAACGCTTAAGAAGTGCCTATAGGAGCTTGGAAAGGAACAGGCAGTACTTGTTTATCTGGTATGACAACATGGAACTGGGCCTGCCTAATACCAACAACCAGCTTGAAGGCACATTTACCGATTTGAAAAACAAATTACGCAATCATAACGGGATGAGTCGATACAGAAAGGAAAAGTTCATCAATGGGTTTTTTAAGGCATCTGCTCTTGGAATAATCAAAGAATAAAAGCTGACAAACTGCCAGCCTTATTTGATCATTCCAATCGGTCAGGTTATTCCTGACAGGTTGCTCCCCAGCAGAGCCTGTTTCCGCTTACCTGACTAACAAATATAAATCAAAGGAAAGGGAATGATGACCATAGACTAAAATAAAAAGCATTAGAAATGTCCATTAAGAGCTAAGTGCTAAAAAAAACATTAGAAATGTCTATTACGCCACAATTTCAAAAATTTAACGCATCACTAATAAGACTGACATAAAAATGAAAATTGTTTTAGTAAGTTGTTGTTGTCCTCCAGAACCAATTGTCGCCGGTCGTATGATTTGGGATATTGCCGATATGTTCTCTAAAGATGGGCATAATGTTGTTTTGATAACAACTCATCCATCAAGACCTGTTGGAAAATATAATATGAAGACAAAACCTAAAGAAATTATTCAAGTAAATCCTAATTTACAGGTTGTTAGGCTTAATTCGTTTATTTATCCGAAATATAATTTATTCTACCGGTCATTTGAAAGTTGGGATTTTGGTTATAAGGCAATTAAATATATTAATAATAATATCAAAGAATACAATATTATTTACGCTATGCCTTGGCCATTTTTAGGGCAACTTGCAATGGTATTATTCAATAAAAATAAAAAAATTCCAATGGTGATGAATGTTCAGGATTTGTATCCCGAATCGTTTTTTATCAAATTTAAGAATAGCTGGATAATAAAATTAAAATTCATAACATCATTATTATATAGAATTGATAAATATATTGCAAAAAAATCGAGCCATATTACTGTGGTATCAAACAATTTTAGAGATATTTATAATTATGAAAGAAGAATTAATGAAGATAAAATATCCATTATTGAAAACTGGCAGGATGAATCGGAATTTCTTTTACCAATTGAAGAGAGAGCAATTTTAATTAATAAATATCAATTGGATACAATTATTAAAAGACCAGTTTTCATGTATTTGGGCAATATTGGACCTGTTGCAGGTATTCAAAAAGTTATTGAAGAATTTAGCATGGTCGAAAATAATAGGTTTTCATTGGTAATTGCAGGTTCTGGCAATGCTAAGGCGGAATGTATCGAGCTAGTAAAGATGTTGAATGTTGAAAATGTATGCTTCATAGAGGTTCCTCCCGGCCTAAAATCGGTGGTTGAAATACAAAGTATTGCAGATGTTATGGTGTTGCCAATAAACCCTCTTGCTGCATCGAGTTCGATACCTTCAAAACTTATTGCTTACATGTTTTCTTCTAAACCTATTATTTGTTCAGCAGAATTGAATTCAGATACTGGTAAAGTGATTCAAGATAGTAATTGTGGATGGCTTGTTAATGATGAAAATCCTTGGCATAAGATATTTCTAAAAGTTGCAGATTATTCAAGTGAAGAACTCATAAATTTTGGCAAAAGAGGTTTTGAATATGCAATAGCTAGATTTTCAAAATCAATTGGGTTGGAAAAAATTAAATGTATAATTAATAAAGTTGTTGAAAAATGAAAAAGGTAATTATTTTAGGTGGTGGTGGCTTTATAGGTGGCCATCTAGCCAAAAGATTAAAAAATGAAGGATGTCATGTGCGTATATGTGATATCAAAAATCATGAATATTTTAATCATTTCGAAATATGTCATGAATTCATTTTAGCGGATTTAAGAGATCCAAAGGCAGTAGAAATAGTTATTAATCAAGGAGTTGACGAAGTCTATCAACTTGCGGCTGACATGGGTGGTGCAGGGTATATATTTTCTGGTGAAAACGATGCTAATGTTATGCATAATTCAGCACTTATTAATTTGAATGTTGCATATGAATGTGTCAGGAAACAGGTTAAAAAAGTTTTCTACTCTTCTTCCGCCTGCATGTATCCTGAACATAACCAATTAGACCCGGATAATCCTAATTGCGCTGAAGATTCTGCATATCCGGCTAATCCTGATTCTGAGTATGGTTGGGAAAAATTATTTAGTGAACGCCTCTTTTTAGCTTTTCATCGGAATTACAAATTGAATGTTAGGATTGCAAGATTCCATAATATTTTTGGTCCTCAAGGCACATGGAATGGTGGGAAAGAAAAAGCACCAGCTGCAATGTGTAGGAAAGCTGCTGAAACCAAGGTTGGTGAGTTTTTTGAGGTATGGGGAGATGGAAAACAAACCAGAAGTTTTTTATATATAGATGAATGTGTAGAGGCTGTTATCCGACTTATGAATTCAGAATTTACAGAACCTGTAAATATCGGTTCGGAGGAACGCGTTACCATTAACCAATTAGCAGAAATGGCAATCCGACTTTCGGGTAGAAATATTTCTTATAAAAACATTTATGGTGAAGAATTTTTGAAAAAGTTTGGATATAAATGCCCTATAGGAGTAAGAGGAAGAAATTCTGACAATAAATTATATCGCCAAAAAATAGGTTGGGAAGTGAGCCAACCTCTTGAAATTGGAATGAAAAAAACCTTTGAGTGGATAAATCAGCAAATAACAGATAGTAAATCATAAATGAATGAAATGCGCACAAAAGATAGTGATTATAAAGTGAAAGGTAAATGATCCAGTAGGTGAAAAGCCAATGCATGTAATTTTAAACATTATGCATGCTTTTAGTTGAACAGAAGCATTTCCCTACAGCACTTTTCAAAACAAGTCAACCTTTCAAAATTGGTTTCTGTGATAGAAGGAGTATTAGAAAAATGAAGTACCGACTTGCAACAAAAGAAGATTTTCGTCAGATGGCTTTGATTCATCAGCAGGCCTTCCGAGGTTTTTTCCTCGCCTCCTTAGGCACTGGATTTCTAAGAGCTTATTATAAAGCTATACTAAACTGTCAGATATCGATAGCAGTTTGCGTTGTAGATGATTCCGGTGTCATACAGGGATTTGCATCCGGCAGCATTCGGGCCGCAAATTACCATCGCAATCTTTTCAAAAAAAACATGCTCCCCTTTCTTTTTGCAGTGCTATGGTCAGCGCTTCGAAATCCCGCTGTGCTCTTTCGGTTGGCTAAAAATCTGGAAAAAGTTCCATCTAAGGCAGACGACAGAAACTATGCCGAACTGCTTTCCATGGCCATTCTCCCGCATCTTAAAGGAAGCGGAGCAGGCAAAGCCTTACTAGATATGTTTGAACAAGAAGTCATAAAAAATGGCGGTAAAAAAGTTGCGCTTACTACTGATTATGAAAACAATGATCGGGTCATTGCCTTTTATCAAAAATGCGGTTACGAGATTTTTTACGATTTCACAACCTACCCCAATCGGCATATGTACAAAATGGTCAAAACCCTCTGATGCAGCTATGAAAAGCTTGTTTGACTTGTTTTTTTCATTCACCGGTTTACTGCTTTTCAGCCTGCCGATTTTGTTTATAGCACTTCTGATGAAACTACTGATGCCCGGCCCTGTTTTTTTCAAACAAATGCGTATAGGTAAAAACGGAAAGCCATTTCGTCTTATTAAATTTCGCTCAATGAAAGTAGCCGCAGGCAAATCCGCAGGCAGCTTTGATGCTGGCGACAGTTCGCGCATTACCCCACTTGGACTCTTCCTACGCAAAACTAAACTTGACGAACTTCCTCAGCTTATCAATGTGCTCAAAGGAGATATGTCAATAGTTGGCCCCCGCCCCGAAGTGATACAATGGACAGAAGTTTATCCTGAAAAATGGAAAATCGTACACACTGTAAAGCCTGGCATCACTGACAATGCATCGATTGTATTCAGAAATGAAGAAGCAATTTTGAAAACATCTGAAAATCCCCTTGAAACATACCAGAATGAAATACTACCACAAAAATTAAAGCTTTATATTGAGTATGTTTATAATCGTTCATTTTTGGGGGATATGAAAATCATTTTTAAAACTTTAATCACTGTATTCTTCAAATAATATGAATAAGAGAGCTATCCCTTTTGCCAAAGTGCCAATCGGCAAAAACGAACGCAAATACATCAAAGAAGTCCTCGATAGCGGCTGGCTTACCACTGCCGGAAAAACACTTGAATTCGAAAAGCGTTTTGCAGAATATGTGGGTGCTAAATACGCCTGTGCAGTAAACTCCTGCACGGCTGCACTCCATCTGGGCATTGATGCTTTGGGGATTCAACCGGGAGATAAGGTCTTTGTTCCCTCAATGACATTCACTGCATCGGCCGAAATTACCCGCTATATGCAGGGCGACCCTGTTTTTTTAGACACAGAATATGGAACCAACCTTATAACTCCTTCCATATTAGAAGAGGCAATATGGAAACACCCTGATGTCCATTATTTGGTTGTGGTGCATTATGGTGGTCACGCCGCGGATATGATGGAAATAATGAGAATTTGCAAAAAGCACAACATCAAAATATTGGAGGATGCAGCCCATGCGTTTCCCAGCAGGCTGAATGGTAAAATGATAGGATCATTCGGTGATGTGACTTGTTTCAGTTTTTATGCTAACAAAACAATTACCACAGGCGAGGGAGGTATGTTGGTTACCGATGATGAACAATTGTACAAAAGGGTAAAAATAATGCGCCTGCATGGCATCAACCGCGATATATGGGACCGTTTTACAGCTAAAGTTCCTTCCTGGGAGTACGATGTAGTAGATGCGGGTTATAAATATAATATGCCCGATGTAAATGCCGCTATTGGTCTGGGTCAACTCGAACAGGCTGAACTATTTCGTGCTGAACGCCAGCGTGCTGTGGAGTTTTACTACAAGCAACTCCAATCCCTTGATATGATAGACCTGCCCGTCAGTTACATTCCTCACGAAGACCATGCTTGGCATTTATTTCCCATTGTTTTGAACAGCAAGGCAAAAATCAGCCGAAATGCGTTCATTGACCAGATGGCGGCTGCTTGTATCGGCACATCAGTGCATTATAAACCGTTACACCACATGACCTATTACAAGGAACGATATAATTTAAAAGCCGAAGACTACCCTAATGCTGAAAGAACTTGGAAGGGAAATGTTTCGTTGCCTCTTTACCCCTTCATGCCAGAAGACGACCTTGCTTATATCTGCAACACCATAAAACAATTGCTCATCTAATCCCGGCTAAGAACCCCCCCGGCTCAGCATCATTAAATTTGCAATTCAACACCATTTCCATTCAGCAGGGTTTTCAGCCCGGCATTTTTCGCCCCGAAGGGGCAAATCATTTCAACCCAATGGCATCGCCTTGGGTATAGAAACACGCTCCTGAAAAATCGCCCCGAAGGGGCAGATTATTTTAAACCGAAGGCATCGCCCCGGGCTGGCCAACACGATTCCGCCAACTCGCCCTGAAGGGGCAGATTATTTCAACCCGAAGCATCGCTGCGGGCTGACCAACACGATTCCGCCAAATCGCCCCGAAGGGGCAGATTATTTTACCCCAATGGCACCGCCTTGGACATTCATCGCCCCGAAGGGGCAGTTTACTTCAACCCGAAGCAACGCCTTGGGCATACAAACGCGGTCCTGATAAATCGCCCCGCAGGGGAAGATCATTTCACCGCGACATTCCTCGCCCCGAAGGGCAATATCTTTTCCATTCAGCAGGGTTTTCAGCCCGGCATTTTTCACCAGGTTTTAACCTGCCCTTACAGGGCGAGAATATTGAATTCCATTGTTTTGCCAGGGGCGTTGCCCCATGGCTGCAATAAATTGGGCTTTCAGCCCGGAATCCTGCGCCCCCCGGCTGAGCGGCATTTGCAATGCCGCTCCGAACATCATTGAATTTGCAATTCGATACTAAATGCACAATTACCTACCAGATTAAAACGGTAAAAAGATAAGCTTGCATCTGCAAGGTTTATGGATAATTACAAATTATCCGGTATTCCCGAGCGGCAATACAATTGCAGCTCAGCGGGTTAAAATGGGCTTTTAGCCCGGCATCCATCCTCCCTGCTGAGCGGCATTTGCAATGCCGCACCGAACGACATTGAATTTGCAATTCAATACCATATGCACAATTACCTTCCGGATTAAAATAGTAAAATGATGAGTTTGAACCTGCAAGGTTTATGGATAATTACAAATTATCCGGTATTCTGAGCGGCAATACAATTGCCGCTCAGCGGGGGGGCATCGCCTCGGCCTGACAAACACGATTCCGCCAACTCGCCCCGAAGGGGCAGTTCAATTCAACCCGAAGGCAACGCCTTGGGTATAGAACCACGCTCCAGATAGCTCGCCCTGAAGGGGCAAATCAATTTAACCAAGAGGCTTCAGTGCCACCCGCCAGATACAGATTATTAGAAAAGGATTTCTCGGACTTATGTTTTGCCTTGTTTCTTTTGCCTTGTTCTCTTTATCCTTGGAGGAATAATCTGCCCTTACAGGGCGAAAATATTGAATTCCATTGTTTTGCCAGGGGCGTTGCCCCATGGCTATATTAAATTGGGCTTTCAGCCCGGAATTCATCGCTCCGAAGGCATCGCATTGGACAGACCACGCCCCGAAGGGGCAAATCATTTCACCCCGCAGGCATCGCCTTGGGCATACAAACGCTACCTTATAAATCGCCCCGAAGGGGCAGATCAATTCAACCCGAAGCAACGCTCCGGGCAAAAAGACACCAAATCCATCTGCGCCCTGTAAGGGCAACTCAAGCTTATGCCATTATCACATTTTCTGGATTTTGGCTGTTAGCCGTTGGCTTTTGGCTGTTGGAAGTCAAAAATCATCCCGCAGATTACGCAGATTACGCAGATTGGCGCAGATTAGTGGATTAACTCATCTTCACATCTGCTAATCCTCACATCCTCACATCCTCACATCCCCACATTATCACATTATCCCATTACACTGCTTCCATTTACAATCTAAGTTTGCTAAAAGAGTGGTTTTTAATTCGGTTTATTTTGTTTTGTAAAAATGTAGCAGGGCTGCATTTTTTGAGTCCGTTTTAAATTCGATTATTGATTTTGTTTATTTTTGTAAAAATAAATGTATTTTGGCTACACTTAATGGTTCTAAAATAAACCGGTTGATGTATATTCAACCGCCCGGTGTTGTACTTACCAGCCATTGGTTGGGCAGGCAGGGATATAGTGCTGAACTTTTACGAACCTACCGTAACAGCCATTGGCTGCAAGCCATTGGTAATGGGGCAATGGTACGGCGAAACGATTCGGTTGATTATACCGGAGCCATTTATGCCCTTCAAAATCAATTGAATTTAAGCGTGCATCAGGGGGCAAAAACAGCGTTGGCACTTGCGGGCAAAAGCCATTACCTATCGCTGGGTGAAAATGTGGTGTATTTGTTTGGCAGCAAGAAAGAGTGCCTGCCCTTGTGGTTTAAAAACTATGACTGGGGAGTTGAGTGGCAATATGTTGCCTCGGGCTTTCTGCCAGCCGGCTTAGGCATGATTGAAAAAGAAATGAGGAATTATGTAGTCAGTATTTCATCACCCGCAAGGGCCTTTATGGAGTGTTTGTATTTGGCACCTCATAAGCAGGATTTAAAGGAGTGTTTTGAAATTATGGAGGGTTTGAATAATTTGAACCCAGTCGGCGTACAGGAACTTTTAATGCATTGCACATCGGTAAAAGTAAAAAGGCTGTTTCTTTATTTGGCCCAAAAGGCTGGTCATATGTGGTTTAAACATTTGAATTTAAGTAAGATTGATTTGGGAAGCGGCAATCGGAGTGTGGTTGAAAATGGCGTTTATATTCCCGATTTCCGGATAACGGTACCCAAAAATCTTGTGCCCGATGAAAGCGAGGGATTATGAAAAGCAGGTAACCTTGCTGCTTTCGGTGCTGCCCGTGGTTGCCAACGAAACCTGTTTTGCATTGCATGGTGGCACAGCCATTAATATGTTTCACAGCCCATTACCCTGCTTGTCTGTTGATATCGACTTAACTTATCTTCCGGTTGACAACCGGATTAATTCAATGCTGGGAATCAATGCAGCATTAAAACGGATAGCAAGCAGGGTTGAGACAACTTTATCCGGCACAAAGGCTCAACATCGGCACGCTGATGCCAAACTGCTCATTTCGAACAGTGAAGCCAGTATTATGGTGGAGGTAAATACGGTAAAAAGGGGATGCTTTAGTGCGCCTGAAGTTAAACCATTATGTGTTAAGGCTCAACAGGATTTTGGTGCCTTTTGTGAAATGACCGTTGTTAACAAGGCTCACTTGTTCGGTGGCAAAATATGTGCTGTGCTCGACCGTCAGCATCCGAGAGATTTGTTTGACATTCAGCAAATTTTTAAAACTCATATTTTTGACAGTGAATTGAAAAAGGGGTTCATTTTTTATTTGCTCAGCTCAGCAAGACCCTTGTCCGAAATGCTTTTTCCGAATTTGACCGATCAGCGGCAGGCATTTGAAAATCAATTTTTCGGAATGACGAAGCAGCAGTTTAGCTATGCCGATTATGAGGCTACGCGGTTAATTCTGATCGAAAAAATTCACTCGTTGCTGACATTTGAAGACAAGCAATTTTTAGTACAATTTGAGCAAGGAGAGCCCGACTGGCATCTTTATGATTTCAGCAGTTTTCCGGCGGTGCAATGGAAGTTGTTAAACATAAATCAGCTTAAAGCCCAAAACCCTGCCAATATAGTGGTCTAAAAAAACTGGACAGGAATTTTGTAACTTTAAAATTTCTGTCATATGAAAAGATCGAGAAGAACATTTAGCGCAGACTTCAAGGCAAAAGTTGCCATAGAAGCGATTAAAGAAGAG
>Ga0209316_100147_pt1 | contig 26328 bp, 23 predicted proteins | sample 3C3metaG_FD_184150 | JGI IMG/M metagenome (GOLD analysis project Ga0209316, IMG submission 184150) | Freshwater bacterial and archeal communities from Indian Creek, Illinois, USA - 3C3 metaG (SPAdes) (version 3) | ecosystem: Environmental > Aquatic > Freshwater > Unclassified | place: USA: Indian... | reverse complement strand
GCGGTCTGGTGTAATCGAAAGAATTGGTGGCACCCGGGGCTATTGGGAAATAAAAAAAACCGACAAAAGCTAAAAGCGAGGATGAGCAGATGAGCAAATTAGCAAATTCGAGGATGAGAGGATGTGAGGATGAGAGGATGTGATGATGAGCAGATTAGCAAATTAGCAGATGGAAAAAAAGAATGAGGTTTTGCATTTGATAATTAGCAGATTAGCAAATGTGTGGATGTGATAATGTGATAATTAGCTAATGCGATAATGGGATAATGAAAGAAAACAGAATATTGTTGCTTAGCTTTGATTTTGCTTTAGCCATAATTGCTTTTGCGAATTGCTTGAGGCTGATAAAGAGTATGTAATTGCCCGGCAGTTATTAAAGGCGGTCACTGGGAAGTGGTTGGTAGTCAGTGAATAGTGGATAGTGATTAGTAATTAGTGATTAGTAATTAGTGTTGTCACCAATCACCAATGACCAATGACCAATGACTAATGACCAATGACCAATTATCACATTATCTGGCTTTTGGGTGTTGGGTATTGGGTGTTGGGGGTCAAAAAAATCCCGCAGATTACGCAGATTAAGCAGATTAGCGCAGAAATGACGGTCTCTATATATATCCGCCCATTATCACATTCACTAATTCGCTAATTATCACATTATCACATCTTAATTTCTTCCCCGTTCAGCTTAATATACACAATATCAGGTGCATAAATAGAAGCATAAATCAACCCTTCTGCCTATTCGTTTTAGCTTTACAAAGAATTTTATTATACTTTTGCCACTCTTCGATAGGTCCTATGGCAAAGCCAAAATGGGACTGAAAGGGCGGAGCTGTATAAAGATGAGTTGATGTGAGGATGAAAGGATGAGTTGATGTGCTAATGTGATAATGAGCTAATGAAAGAAAACAGAATCCTGGCACTTAGTTTTGAATTTTCCCTGGCAATTATTGCTTATTGCGAGGAGCTGGAGGTCTGTAAGAAATTTGTCGTGGCACGGCAACTGCTTAAAGCCGGAACCTCCATCGGCGCTAATATTCGCGAAGCCCAAAACGCAGAAAGCAAGGCCGACTTAAATTTGTAATCGAGAGGTAGTATAAAAAACTAATTGTTTTCAGAATAAAAGCTAACTATAAATGGAGAAATTTATGAAAGCGGTAATATTAGCGGGTGGATTTGGCACTAGATTAAGTGAGGCAACAAACTTAATTCCGAAGCCAATGGTTGAAATCGGCGGAAAACCCATACTCTGGCACATCATGAAGATTTATAGCCATTATGGGATCAATGAGTTTATTATTTGCTGTGGCTATAAGGGTTATGTCATTAAAGAATACTTTGCCAATTATTTTAGACACAACAGTGATTTGACCGTTGATTTAAAAAACAATAGCATTGAGGTCCTTTGTAATCATTCAGAGGCCTGGAAAGTTACTATGGTTGATACAGGTTTAAATACTATGACAGGAGGGCGAATAAAAAGAGTACAAAAACATATAGGTGATGAACCTTTTTTATTAACCTATGGTGATGGTGTAACCGACATGAATATAACTGATTCAATTAATTTTCACAAAAAAAGCGGAAGCCTGCTTACCGTTACAGCATTTAAACCTACGGGAAAATTTGGATCATTAGAGATAGATCATGATGGACATGTAAATTCCTTTATGGAAAAGCCATCCGGAGATGGTAATTGGATTAATGCAGGTTTTTTTATCTGCGAGCCTGAAATTTTTAATTACATTACGGAAGGAGATATTACTGTTTTTGAAAAAAAACCATTAGAGAACCTTGCAAAGGATGGGAAAATGTCGGCTTTCAAACACAACGGATTTTGGAAGCCAATGGATACTTTGCGTGATAACATAGAATTGAATGAGATGTGGGATAAACAACAAGCACCATGGAAAGTATGGTAAAAAATCAGGTAAAAATTCTTATTCATCCTGATATATTTTACTCAGGACATTCAGGAGCAATAGCTGCAAGAGAGGCCGCACGGAAATTATCAGGGTTAGGATGTGAAATAGGTGTTTTTACACATGACCCTCAAAATAAAGAAGTTGCCAACTATACATATTTCCAAAGAATACCATATAAAGGAACTGCGAATTATTGCCCAGCTGAGTACAAAAAATCATTTTTAAAAGTAATTTCTGAGTTCAAGCCTAACTATGTATTCTTTATTGGAGGAATAGTGAATACTCCTGTGGTATATTTTGACCTATGTATGCAATACAAAATTAAAACTGTATTCTTACTGCTGGTTCAAGATTTTTATTGTGTGCGATTACATGCTGGTTTGGGTGAAAATTCATGCACAAAATGTCTTGATGGTTCTAATTTTAATGCACTACTTAATCATTGTGCTGAAAAACAAACAAGACCACTACTTATGTTTTTAAATTACCAAATTAACCAGAAGCTTTTTCTGCCTCGATTAAGAAAAATTGATTTTGTTTTAGGATCCTCAGACGAACAACTTGATTTCTATCGTAGGATAGGAGTAAAGAAATCAAGCATTATCAAGCTTCCATTGTTTTTTGACCAAAACAGGGTCAAAGAACTTAAGGTGACATCAAAGCCATACTTTGTTATAATTGGGCAATATAGGCATGAAAAGGGCATACACCTAATCTCTAAAATTCTTGATTTTGTGAATGATGGCATTGTTGTTAAACTATTGTTGTTTAATCAGGAAGAGGCTAATCGATTTCAATTAGAATTTACACAAAATTTGAAACATATAAAAAGTGGCAAATTAGAAGTTTTACCTGGAATTACAATGACAAATGGAGCTATTGAATTAATTGCCGGCTCAAAGGGAGTTATTAATCCATCAATTTGGGCGACTACAACTGAATTTGTACTTGTAGAAGTTTTGGGAATGGCAAAGCCAATAATTACTTTTGATGTAGGCATACATAAAGAAGTCATTAAAAACAGAATTAACGGTATCTGTGTGAAAGCAGGTGATTTTAAAGCGATGGGTGATGAAATTAATAATTTGAATAACGACCCACTATTAGAACACAGAATTTCTATTCAGGCCAAGAAACTATTTCACGAATTGACAGATGATGCATCATTCAAAAGCATCCTACTAGCCATCTTTAAATAATTGAAAATTCACCATTAAATCATAAATGAGTCATGGAAAGAATTTATTCTAAAGTACAGCCTAATACCCTTTTACACATTGTGTACAGGTTTGACGAAATAGATGGTAGAACTAATATTTCGCCTGATGAAGAGTTTCTTCAGTTAGCTAGCCTCAAGATGCAAAAGGGGCAAACATTTAAAGCCCACAAACATATAATCGTTGAAAAAACAACCAATATTGCACAAGAAAGTTGGATAGTGATCAAAGGAAGCGTAAAATGTATTTTTTACGATCTTGATGATACGATTATTTCAGAACCAGTTTTATTTCCAGGTGATTGCTCTATGACTTTTCGCGGAGGGCATAATTATCTAATCTTAGAAAATAATACTGTAGTCTATGAGTATAAAACTGGTCCGTATTTGGGACAAGAAAAGGATAAGGAATTTTTACCCACTAAAGATTAATGATTTAAATTTTGATTAATATGAAAAAGGCGTTTATTACCGGTATTAATGGACAAGATGGAAGCTATTTAACAGAGCACCTTTTGGGTTTAGGTTACGAGGTGCATGGTATAGTTAGAAGAAATTCAGTCCCAGAGCACCAACAAAGTCGTATTGATTTCGTAAGGCAAAATGTACATACTTATTATGGTGACCTATTAGATACCTCAGTATTGAATAGATTACTGGCAAAAATTCAGCCAGATGAAATTTATAATTTAGCTGCCCAAAGCCATGTTCGTATTAGTTTTGATGTTCCTGAATTTACAACTCAAACAAATGCATTAGGAGCATTAAATTTATTGGAAGCTTATAGACATTCATGCCCACAAGCAAAGTATTACCAGGCAAGTTCATCTGAGATGTTTGGTACTTCAGTAGATAGTGATAATTTTCAAAGGGAGACAACCCCATTTAAACCCACAAGCCCCTATGGATGTGCAAAGGTCTTTGCATACAATATTACCCGGAATTACCGTAATAGTTACAAGCTACATGCAGTAAACGGCATTCTTTTTAACCATGAATCACCTAGAAGAGGTAGTAACTTTGTGACAAATAAAGTTGTGAAAGGTGCAGTAATGATAAAAAAAGGATTGGCAAAAAATCTTGAACTTGGAAATATGGATTCATTTCGGGATTGGGGCCATTCGAAGGATTATGTTCGCGCCATGCACTTGATAATTAACCATAGCATTCCTGATGATTTTGTTGTTGCTACAGGCCAAACACATTCTGTAAGGGAAATGACTGATTATGTGTTTGCAAGACTCGGACTTGACTACAAAGAATTTGTAACGCAAAATCCTATTTTTCTAAGACCAGAAGAATTACCTTACTTAAGGGGAGACAGTTCAAAACTTCGAAGTACATTTAACTGGACACCTGAATATACATTTGAAACACTTTTGGATGAAATGATTGATTTTTGGATGCTAAATATTTAATGATGCAGAAAAATATTTTTTTTGATTTAACAAAGTTAAAAAGTTGCGGCATCAATGTTATTATTGGTGTGACTGTAAGAATACGGTATCCGGAATTAGTAGAAATTGGGGATAATGTGATTATAGATGATTTCACTTATATCTCTGCGCCTTTAAAATTGCATTCGAATGTGCATATTTCTTCAGGATGTAGAATCATAGGAGGGAAAAATTCTTTTGTTGAAATGTTCCCGTTTTCTACTCTTGCTCCAAATGTAGTTTTATCTGCTGGTTCAGATGATTATTCCGATGGTATAGCAACTCCAATGGTTTCGATGAAATATAAGGCAAATGTAAAAATTGGCAAAATAATACTTAATAAGCATTGCATCGTTGGTGCGGGATCTGTTGTATTGCCAAATGTGACTTTTTATGAAGGCGCTACCTTGGGGGCATTATCACTTGCAAGCAAAGATTTGGATGAATATAGTGTATATGCCGGAATACCTGCAAGATTCATAAAGGCTCGAAACAAAGAGAATATTTTAAAACTCGAACAACAATTAAATAAAGAGCATGGACTTTATTAATCAAATGGAACCTTGGTTTGGTTCTGAAGAGAAAGAAGCATTGTGCAATTACATGAATGAGGGCGGTTGGTTAACAGAACATAAACTAACAACCGAATTTGAGCGACTGATAGCAGACTATACTAGAGCGAAACATTGTATTGTTGTAAATAATGGTACCATAAGTCTGACGCTAATCGCTATAGCCGCCGGAATTGTTGCAGGGGATGAAGTAATTGTCCCAAATTTCACAATGATAGCAACCCCTAACTCCATAAAAATGTTTGGAGCTGTTCCGGTATTTGTAGATGTTGAGCCTGAAACCCTTTGTATGGATATTGAATGTGCGGTAAAAGCAATTACTCCTAAAACAAAAGCAATCTTTTTAGTTACAGCAAATGGGCGTTATCCAAAAGCAGGAATTGAGGCATTTCAGAAACTATGCGAAGAAAAAAACATAATCCTTTTAGAAGATTCTGCTCAATCTTTAGGCTCTTGGTATCCAAACGGAAAACACCAAGGCGCGGTTGGTCTTGCCGGTAGTTTTTCATTCTCAGCGCCAAAAGTTATCTCAACCGGGCAAGGAGGGGCTATCATTACCAATAATGATGACATGGCTTTTCGTCTTAAACGCTTAAAAGATTTTGGACGATCCGGAGGAGGTAATGATGTTCACGACAGTATCGGTTATAATTTCAAATTTACTGAAATGCAAGCTGTAATTGGAATTGAACAGATGAAAAAGTTGCCTTGGCGAGTTGAGAGAAAAAAAGAAATCCTTCAACAATATAGAGAATCATTATCAGATATAAAAAATATATCCTTTTTCGAGCAAGATTTAAAAAATACAACTCCTTGGTTTATTGATGTTCTGGTTGATAATCGTGAGAATCTTCAGAAATATCTCAGAGAAAATAATATTGGCACACGCATAATGTACCCCCCTGTTAATAAGCAAGTGGCCTATAATGTGGCTGGAGAACATCCAGTTTCAAATTTAATAGGTAAAAAAGGGCTATGGCTACCATCTGCATCGCAATTAACAAATTTCCAGATAGAAATTATAACCACTGCAATTCGAAATTACTACACAAAATAAATGAAAAAAAGAATATATCTTACCCTTTCAGTCAATGCATCATCCGGTTTTAATGATTTCACATTCAAATACATATTTCAGGATACTTTACTGAGGATGGGGCATGATGTTGTTTTTTTTCCGTATCATGAAGCCTGCATAAACAAGCAAGGAAAGAAAACAAATGATATAAAAGAAATTTCTGAAAACATTTTTAACCATTTTTTAGAGAGTCACAAGAATAAGCCTTTTGACCTTTTTTTAGCCTACTATCATGGCGCCCAGGTTATTCCGGAATTATTCAAGAAAATTCGCGAAAAAGCATTTTGCGTTAATTATAATACAAATTTTCATCAAATAGATTTGTATGCACCCTTGCTTAAAGAGGCAAACCTTTCAGTTTTTGTATCGAAAGCCGCAGAATCCTATTATAAGAATAATAATATAAAAAGTTTTTATATGCCGTTTGCCGGGTTAAGTACTAATCTATCTTTTGATACTAGGAAAAACGGAAATATTTCATTTGTTGGAACATCTTATGGCCAACGCGCGTATTATTTATGGCGTTGTTTACAAAATAACATAGAAGTAAATATTTACGGTGCGAATTGGATTAATAATCACTCCAGAAGGGCAGCTTTAAGAACTATTAGGCTTGAGACTCAGATACTTAGTGGCAACAAATCAATGCTTGATACAGCATATCGTTGCCTGAATGATTTGATTCTTAATGAAATTAGTGCAAAATACAAACATTTAATTCATGATCCATTGCCTGATAATGAATATAATAAGCTCTTGACATATTCATCAATTATTTTAAATTTCCCGGAATCCAGATATGGGCATGATTACAATAATCCGAATGTTCTTATTGGAGCAAATTTACGTGACTTTGAAGTTCCAACAGCAGGTTCATTTTTACTTACACAGGATAATGATGAAATCCGATCTTTTTTTAAAGAAAAAGTTGAAATAGAAACATTTAGTAATGAATGGGAAATGATAGACAAAGCTAAGTTTTATCTAAATCATCCTGATTTAATTCTTAAAATTGCTGAAGCAGGCCATAGAAGAATAATCAAAGAACATTTATGGGAACATAGATTTGAATCACTACTCTCATATCTTAAAAAATCTTGCCTATGAAGCTTGATGGATTTTACAAAGGAAAAAGAATTTTAATTACCGGTCATACCGGCTTTAAAGGTTCTTGGCTCTCAATCTGGCTGCATAATATGGGAGCAGAAGTAATTGGCTTGGCGCTTGAACCAGTAACTGAACGAGATAATTTTGTATTATCGGGGATTGGAAAAAAAATTAAGGGCGATTTACGAGCTGATATCCGTGATGGACAATTAATGAAGGATATTTTTCAGCAATTCCAACCTGAAATAGTTTTTCATTTGGCAGCACAACCATTAGTGCGATTATCCTATAATTTACCGGTTGAAACTTATGAGGTAAATGTAATGGGTACTATCAATGTGCTTGAAGCTGTCAGGGCTACTGACAGTGTAAAAGTAGCAGTAATGATAACGACAGATAAGTGCTATGAGAATAAAGAGCAAATATGGGGATACCGCGAGAACGAAGCTATGGGTGGATATGATCCTTATTCTTCGTCAAAAGGAGCAGCCGAAATTGCTATTGCTTCGTGGCGAAGCTCATATTTTGATCCGCTCCAATACGCAAAGCATGGTAAATCAATTGCCAGTGTGCGCGCAGGTAATGTAGTAGGTGGAGGAGATTGGGCTCAGGATAGAATTATTCCGGATTGTATAAGAGCTTTGGAGCAGGGTAGCGAGGTTGCAATCAGAAGTCCAAAAGCAATTCGGCCCTGGCAACATGTGGTGGAACCATTGAGTGGTTATTTACTTTTAGCACAAAAAATGTGGTTTGAACCAACAAAATATTGTGAAGGTTGGAACTTTGGACCTCGAATGGATTCAATAGTAGATGTGTGGTCTGTAGCCCAACTTGTGGTAACCGAATATGGTAAGGGAAGTTTAAAAGACATTTCATCCCCCACTGCTCTTCATGAGGCCAAGCTGTTGATGTTAGATATTAACAAAGCCGTTTTTAAATTAGGGTGGACACCAAAAATGAATATTAACCAATGCATTGCTTTGACGGTGGACTGGTATAAGCGATATCAGAATGAATCTGTGTATAAGATTTGTTGTGACCAAATTCATAAATTCCAGAATTTTGACACATGAAAGTTACTGTGATTGGAACTAACGGTCTTTTGTCTGATTGTATTGGAAAATATTGCAATACAAATAATCACGAATTAATGATGTTTGGATTGGATAAACCGCTACGACATGAATTTGATTCTTTTACATCGATAAATCTTATTCATCAGGACCTAGATTACAAAGCACTTTTGAATGCTGATTTGATAGTTTATGCAGCCGGAGCCGGCATTCAATCGAATCTAAAAGAAAATGCAGAATTGATATATAATCTGAATGTGGCTGTGCCGGTAAAAACATGTAATAGTTTAAAAACAACTGGATATACCGGTGCTTTTGTTAGTTTTGGATCATATTTTGAAATCGGTGAAAATGCAGAAGATCATTGCTTTGACGAAACTGAATTGTTACAGTCGCAAAGAAGAGTAGTCAACGATTATTCAGTATCCAAGCGCATGTTTTCCAGATATATTAGTTCAGTAGAAATGCCGTTTACAATCCGTCATTTTATTTTACCTACCATTTATGGCGAGAATGAAGCCTCACACCGATTAATACCTTATACTATAAATGCTCTCAGGACTAATACTGAAATAGCATTTACATCCGGGGAACAGGTTAGACAATATATTTATATTGACGAAGTAGTGGAGATTATTTTTAAGGCACAAAAAAAGCAAATATCTGCCGGAGTTTATAATATGTCAGGGGCTGAGACTTTTACAGTAAAAGAGTTGGTAACAAAATTAGCTGAACTTTTGAATAAACCATTAGGTGAAAATGTTTTTGGAAAGACTGAGCGAACAGATACAGGGATGAAAAATTTACAATTAAATGGCGATAAATTGCATAATGCGATGAATTATCAGCCTCAAACTAAACTAATTGATGTGTATGACAGGTATTAAGCCGCTTGCTGAAAGAATTGAAATTATACCCCGAAACAGAATTGAGGACAGTCGTGGTTGGTTTCTGAAAGTAATTACAGGAAAAGAAAACGGATTGCCTGATTATACCGGTGAAATATATACAGTGTATTCTGAAAATGGAGCATCCCGTGGCGGACATTACCATAAACAGGCTACTGAATGGTTTACTCTTTTGCAAGGAACGGCTAAGCTGGAATTGTTTGATTTACAAACAAACGAGAGACTTACAATGCAATTGGATGCAAATGAACCCCGGACTGTCGTGGTGCCACCCAGTGTGGCGCATAGATTTGATGCGGTTGATGGCTCCAGCTTTTTGATAATTGCATATACGGATTTGATATACAAGCCGGAAGATACAATCACATTAAACTTCTAAAACACACAGATATGAAAAAAATTAAATTAACTTTTCCTCCAGAAAAATGGGATTTTGCAAAACATTCACCTAATAGATCTTGTAAATGGGGTGAGTTTGAGTTTTTATTGAATCAAGATGCAAATGATTGTGATTATTGGGTCGTTTGCGGCAATGTATTAAAAGAAAATGATAGCAGTTATGTAAAGAAAAGTGGAGTAATTTTTATTACACCCGAAAGTGCCGATATTGTAAAGTTCTCACAAGATTTTTTGAATCAATTCTCTTATGTTGCTTCTTTTCGTGCTGATTTAGAACATTTTGGGTTAATTAAAACTGTTCCAGCGTTGCCTTGGTTCATTAATCGTAACTATGATGAACAAAAAATATTAAATTATATACCAAAGACTAAGAAAATATCCTTATTAGCAAGTGATAAGAAAATATCGAGGAATCATATTGACAGATTGAATTTTGTAAAAAAAATAAAAAAGCATTTCGGAGTTGAAATTGATGTTTTTGGGGCTGGATTTACAGAGTATATAAAGGATAAAATTCCAACACATGACCCTTATTTATTTACTTTGGTATTAGAAACAATCTCAGTGCCTGAATATTTTAGTGAAAAACTTGCAGATGCTTATTTGTCGCTATGCTATCCGATATATTATGGTTGCAGTAATCTGAATGAATATTTTGATGAAAAATCTTATTCATTGATAGACATACACAATGTTGACCTTTCAATTAAAGTTATAAAAAGGATTTTAGATGATGATAATTTTTATGAGGATAGGCTCAAATATATTGTTGAAGCAAAAAACAAGTATTTGCAGGAATACTCTATTTTTCCGGTATTAGTGAAAATTCTCAATGAAGCTGAAAAGAGAAATATGAATCAACCCGATTTTCCAAAGGAAAATGTGGTGATTAACAAATTTAAACAAAAGAAAGATTTTAAATATATGTTAAAAAGAGGTAATACTCTTCTTTATGATAAATTCTCAACATTGACCAATATTTAAAACTGATAATATTCATTATCGTCATTAAATGAGAAGATTCAAAGCATCAATATACAACTATACAGCTAATTCAATCAATGCAATTGTGATGTTGATAAATGGTATAGTGTTGGTGCCAATCTATTTTCAATATATGTCTCTATCAACATATGGAGCATGGCTTGCAACAGGTAATGTGGTGGCTATGTTAGGCATGGTGGAGTCAGGTTTTAGTGTAGTAATTACACAAAAATTAGCTGTAGCTTTAGGAAGTAAGGATTCAAAGCAATTTTCGTTGTTAGCGGGTGCAAATATACTTTCTGCCGCAATTATTACATCAGTTCTTTTTTTGCTTGGTTTAATTTTTTCGTTTTTTGTTGCAGATTTAGTTAATGCAAGTGCATCAATTAAACAACCTATAACAATTGCCTTCATAATTGCTTTAGCTGCATCAGCATTATCAATCCTTGTTTCACTATTTGGTGCTTTCCCTCAAGTTTGGCAAGAAACTAAAATTGTTGGGATAATTGGCATAATTGTTAGTATACTCGGAATTATATCAACATTAATTTATTTGCACGCTGGTTTTGGAGTTATAGCTTTAGCATTAGGATATTTTACCAGGTCAATTTTAAATTTGGTATGTCAGGGTGTTTGGATTTTTTTAAGATGGAAAAAATATCAATATCCAAAGCCGCAATATAATTTAACAGTGCTTGTAGAGTTGCTAAAGGATTGTTTTTATCCGTTTTTATCAAAAATATCCTCCGTGGTAATGAATAATTCGCAAAGTTTTATAATCGCATTGTTTATTAATCCCGGAATAGCTGCAATTTACGATATAACTCAAAAAGTTACAGTTATATTAAGTAATTTTGTAAACATGGCAAATGTTTCATTATTTGCATTATATTCATTGACTTTTGCTTCGAAAAATAAGATTGAAATAAATTCACTAATAAAATATGTTTCAAATCTTTTTATTGTTTTATTACTTACTGTTTTAGTTTACTCAGCCGTATTTTCCAAACCATTTATACATTTTTGGGTAGGATTAGACAAGTATGGTGGTGATACTTTATTGATATTTATTGTAGTTGCTGCGCTGGTTTCTCAAGTTAGACAGTTTACTAACATATTATTACAAACCGGTGGTTTGATAAATAAATCAGCCAAATTGGATATTGTGAGTATGATACTGTATGTGTTGGTACTTTTAGTGATTGTAAAACCAGCACAGATGTATGCTATTCCGATAGCCACTTTTGTATCGGGCATAATATTTATTGGATTGTATCTTAGGTTATTGAAGAAAGACTTATTGGTTGATATCAATACTATACTGAAAATCAGCTATAAATTGCTGATCATTGTGGTGCCAGTTGTGCTTTTACATTATGTGCTAAAAGTCAACTTGCTGAATATAAAAACGCTAACAGTATATTTTCTTTTATTTAGTCTTGTATATTTACGGGTGTTAATCATTACAAACAGACTATTTGTAGAGCAATTATTATTAAGAATTAGAAATGGAAAATCAAAATAGAGTGCTTCTTATTATAGATGCATTATATGATGAAAATGACGAACAGTAATGCCTGAAAAATTGATTTAATGATGTTGAACATATGAGAGTAAATAATGAGGTTACAAACTTAAACTATTCAGTTTGGGATTATATTTTGCGAATAGCAAGCATTGCCGGATTTTCATTTTTATGTTTCATTATTTTTCAAAATAAAAGCACTCCCCTGTCAAGCTTTATCTGGAGCTCCATAGCATTTCTTTTCATTACTGTTTTTTCCACCATTATATTATTTAAAAACACTAAATGGGTATGGTTTTTTGTTCTGGCATATGTATTTAAAATTTTAATTGGAATCCTTCATTATCTGTATTTTATTGATCCAAATTATTTTCAGACAGGGATCTATAGTCCTGTGAATCCCGAATATGCCGCAGTCTATGACTACATAATTAACTCTGCACATGATAAACTTACTCATGGTATCCTTTATTTTAGATACCACCCGGGTGGTGTAACTCATCAGGAAATACTTAGCTTTATTAGCATTCCATTTATGTTTTTCGGTGACTATGCAATGACTATTGCTCCAATTAATGCATTTAGTAGTTTGCTGATTTCTATGAATGTTATATTATTATCCAGGTTTAAATTTCAGTACAGCTCTAAAAGTGTAAAACCAATTGCATTACTTACTGCTTATTTTCCAATGACTTTGATATCGTCCTTGTTGTATAGGGACATTGTAGGCCTTGCACTTATGTCAGTTGGGTTAATCTTAGTTTTGTTTTCGAAAAGACCAATTACTCAATATGTGATGTTAATCATTGCCTGTTATCTGTTTTATTTGCAGAGAACAGTGTATCCCCTAATTCTACTTATGGCATTTATAATTAACGCAGTTATTAACCGGAATTACAAATCAAAGGGTTGGAATTTGTTTTATAAAGTAGCCACTGTGATAGTAAGCATTGTTGTGGTGTCATTTGTTTTTGCTTATGCTAATATTGAAGCTTATCATGATTTGGCGGCCAGAGGATTAGATTTTAATATCATACTATTTCCAATTAGAATGATTGTTGGCTTAATTGGACCATTTCCCTGGGCTCAATTTCTTTTATACGAAACCATTCCTGCTGTTGCATATCAATTGCAGGATTATTTGCAGGGTGCTTTAAATATCACAATATTTGTTGCAATTATTTTTAATTGGAGGAAATATTTTAAAAAAGGGTCTCTTAATCTTTTAAATCTCACAGGTGTTTGGTTAATAATTACTGGTATTATGACTCCATATATGCATATGACATATATTGCAAAAGGCTTTATGTTTCTTATCCCTATACTTTTCGCACAAATTCGTCTTTCGGAGTTCAGAAAACGCTATTTATACTCATTCTTAGCCATTTTGTTTTTAAATATTATTGTGGTGGTGTTTTTTGATGAACTGGGACTTTCTCGATTGTGGAGATGATAATAATTTAAGCTGATTTATTTTATGAAAATAATAATTAAGAGGGGGCTAGGCAACCAAATGTTTCAATAATGACAAGGTGTTTACCCCCCATTACAAATATATTTTCGGTCATTGGCAAAGTGAAAAAAAATAAAGATTTGACAGTATGAACATTGACAACCCAGCTATTTCGGTAGTAATGCCAGTTTACAATGGCGGTAATTATTTAAAAGAAGCCATAGATAGTGTTCTAAATCAGACATTCAATGATTTTGAATTTATCATTGTAAATGATGGTTCGACAGATAATACTGAAGAAATAATTTATGAATATTCCGATAAACGGATAAAATACATTAAACAAGAAAATACTGGTATAGGTGGTGCACTCAGAAAAGGGTGCAATATTGCCTTGGGAAAATATATTGCACGCATGGATGCTGACGATGTGTGTTTACCAGAAAGATTTAAAGTTCAATTTGATTTTTTAGAAAAGAATCTATCTTTTGTCTTAGTGAGTAATAGTGTATTCTATATTAACGAAAATTCTGAGATTTTTGGCAGGTGTTATTCTTATACTACCAATTGGGCAATAAAAAAAAAATTAAAAAAAGGCTCAGTAATACCCCATCCCTCGGTGATGATGCGTAGAGATATTTACAAAAGAACTTTAGGTTATCAGGATTTACAACTTTTGGAAGATTATTGTTTATGGATGAATATGTCAAAACATGGAAAATTACATAATATGTCTTCCCCTTTATTAAAATATAGAGTATTAAGCAATTCTATCTCGAGAAGTATTTCTGAAAAAAAGTATAAAGAATTAATAAAATTTGTTCAAGAGAGGAAATTTGAAATTTCTTATGGAGATACGGTACTTTTCCAACAATTATACGCAAATGCAAAAAATTGTTTCGTACATGAATCAAATCCTGATGTTGCAAATAGAATCGTTTTAAATACTTCTATCGAATTGAAAATCATAAAGTTATTAAGAAGAATGAGTATGAGAGACAAATTGATAGAATGGGTATTGTGTAACTTGAAAAACTGTATGGCTATTTTAATCTGATAAGTAAGCTTTTTTGGCAGAGATAGTTGTACAAAGCACAGGCCAAACAGAAGTATCAGAGCTGAAAGCGGAGATTAGTCAATTCGGCTGAGTTTGCTAACCACTAAACAGCTGTTATAGCGACAGTAAAATAAATTAGAGTGGGGATAAATATGATTTTTTATGCATAGAATATTGAGAAACATTTTGTAATATTTCTTCGATTTTGAAAAAGTCATTAATGTATTTTCTCATTTCAACAAACACGCATTGTTTTGCCCGGTTACCTACCTAAATAAAAAATGAAAAAAATTCAAAACCCATCTAAAATGAAAGGTCAACGATATAAAAAACAAAAAAAAATCGCAAAAAGTGCTAAAAGAGGCTTATAACTCAATAGAGGCAATTTATTCCATTCTGAGCTATATTGCCATTAGGTTTGTTTTTATTAACGGTAGCATTAGAAGAAGAAAATGAAAATAGCTATTATAAATCTAACCGGTGGAGGCATGAGTGGGGGCTACAAGAAATATTTACAGAATGTTCTTCCCAGAATGGCTGTTCATTCTGATGTGAAAGCCATTCTTTGCGCTGCGCCGGAAGCTTTGAATGTTGAAGGCTGGTTTAAGCCCTTACCCAAGGTTGAATTTGTCAGTTGTAAGCCGTACCGTTTTGCAGGATATGGCGCTGATTCAGAATTAAATCGTCGCTTACAAACATTCTCTCCTGATGCGATTTATTTACCAACAGAGCGTTCTTTTTGGTTTAACAAGGTTCCTATTGTCAGTATGCTTCAAAATATGGAGCCATTTGTATCTAATATTGATGGCAATCCTTTTATGGAAAGGGTTCGGCAGTGGTTTCAGGTTGTTGATGCAGGAAGGGCTATGAAGAAGTCAGACAGAGTAATTGCTATTTCGGAATTTGTCCGTGATTTTATGGTACAATATTGGAAAATCCAGCCTGAGCGGATTGGTGTAGTGTATCATGGGATAGATTTACCTAAAAATAAAGGACAGCATCCAGCTCTAATGCCTAAGGATTGGGAAGGACAGTTCTTATTTACTGCTGGTTCAATCAGGCCGGCCAGAGGGCTTGAAGATGCGCTCTATGCCCTTAATCATCTCTTTGATAAATCGTCAAACATATCAGGGCTGGTAATTGCAGGAGACACTACTTCCATGATGATGAAGTATAAAAGGGAATTAGAAGTTTGGATTAAGGCTCATAACCTGTCATCCAATATTTGCTGGGCAGGCAATTTAAAGGAGGAAGAAATGGCGTGGTGCTATCAAAACTGTCGTGCATTTGTAATGACCAGTAGAGTAGAATCATTTGGTTTGATTGCGGGTGAGGCGATGGCACATGGTTGTATCTGCATATCTGCTGATAATCCATGTCTGCCAGAAATTTTTGGAGATTCGGCTGTTTACTATCCAGCCAAGGAAGGGAAAGCCCTGGCGGAAGCAATTCAGGCCGTACTCACCTGGGATAATAGTCAACGAAAAGCCATGTCTGAAAGGGCTATAAAGCGGGCGGCAGAATTTTCATGGGATGTTTGCGCTGAAAGGACTGTTGCGGAGTTGGCTAAGGCTGTTGAAGGTATGCAATCCAGGAGTTTGTAATAATTATTTTGATATGAGTTGGTGAAAGAGGAATTAATAATGGAAACTAAAAAGTAAAAAAATGGAAAGTAAAATAATGAGGATACTTGTTACAGGTGGCTCTGGTTTTATTGGAACAAACTATGTTGACTATGCCCTTTTAAAAGGCGTAGAGTTGATCAATATCGACATTAAACCACCTGCAAAAAAAACACATCAGGCTTATTACAGAGAGTGTAATATCATGGATTATGAGAGGCTTAAAAGAATAATCCAAGACTTTAAGCCTACCCATGTTGTCCATTTAGCCGCAAAGACAGGAGCCCATTCTATAACTGATTTAAAAGAATTTGCTCCCAATATAGACGGGGTGAAGAACCTGATTAATGCTGTGCAATCTACAGATACAGTTGAGCATGTAATATTCACTTCAACACTCCTTGTGTGCAAAATGGGATATATTCCAAAGCACGATACTGACTATGTGCCGACAACCGCTTATGGTATGAGTAAGGTAGAAGGGGAAAAAATTGTTAGGGACTGGCAGGGGTTAGATTTTAAATGGGCTATAATAAGGCCTATTTCTGTTTGGGGTCCTTGGATGGTAGAGCCTTATATAAATTTTTTCAAAGCGGTCGCTCAGGGTTGGTATATGCATATAGGACGAGGACATTATAAGCGTTCAATGGGATATGTGGAAAATATCGCCCACGAAATTCATAGTATTTTGCTTGCACCAGGAGAAAAAGTTGACAAAAAGACTTTTTATGTGGGTGACCCAGAGCCAACAGATTTGTATGACTTTGCTGAAGAAGTAAGCAAAAAGATGGGAGTGCCTAAAGTAAGAAAGATGCCTTATCCTATGGCAAAATCCCTTGCTGCTGTGGGAGATGTGCTAAAATTCTTTGGTTGGCACGGAGTTCCATTAAGCAGTTTCAGGCTTAACAATATAATGACAGAGTATGTATTTGATTTATCGCCCATCATGGGGGTATCTGAAAAATTACCCTATACTATAAGTGAAGGTATTGAAAGAAGCATAAAGTGGATGAGGGAAGAGAAGGTAATTTGAATGAAAGGGGTATTGCGCCAGTGTTTTGTCAACAGTTAGTAACGGTCTGCGACTGGTGAATGAAAAATTCATATGGGATAAAATCGCGGATCAGTTGCGCGGGTTTTACGAAACGGTGTTGAAACAGGGAGCAAAATAACTGATGTGGCAGGTCATTCAGAGCTACAAAACCGGAAAGTTGAAAGTTGCGAAAGTGTCTATCCCGGTGCTTAGTTCTGAGCACATAGTTATGTCGCCTATGTTTTTATTTCTCAAAATTAAGATAAAGATTGATACGCTAAGACCGGTTCTTGTCAGCCAAAAACGAGTGGGTATTCACAAAATGCGTTTTAATATTTTATAATTGAGAACCATACGCAGGTCAATGGGCATAATGTCATAGGCTGTAAGCAAAAGTTTGAATACGATGTGTGGTATGTGGCCAATTTGTCAATACGAATTACATATAACGGGATGTGTGGAATGAGCAAGAAAATATTAATACATAGCATTGTTTTTAGTCCTGATAGTGTATCAACTGCGTATCTCTACAATGATATAGCATTAAAATTTAAGGAAGCCGGACATGAAGTGGTAGTTTTGACTACCACACCTCATTATAATGTGCTGGAAAGTGAGCTGAAAAAGCAACCTTTAAAAAAAAGATTACTCGGATTGTGTTATGAAAGTGACTTTCAGGGTATTAAAGTAATGCATGTTTATCAGAAGAAACACAAAAGTACGATTCGCAGGTTGTTTGGGTTTGTGTATTGGCACCTGGTATCCTTTATCCTTTTAATGTTCGAAAAGAAAGTTGATCTCATCTTATCCCCATCACCGCCTCTGACAATCGGTGTTCTGAATGTTCTTATAGCGAAGCTGAAAGGTACTAAGGTGATCTATAATGTACAGGAGATATATCCCGACCTGTTGATTGAAGAAGGTGGATTAAAATCGAAGATTGGAATTTCCTTTTTGAAACGGATGGAGAAATTTGTTTATAACCACTCGGATGCAGTCACTACCATCGATCAGGTTTTTTATGAAACAATTATATCTCGCTTTAAAGACAAATCGAAATTGCACATCATTCCTAATTTTGTGGATACGGAAATCTATAAACCACTAAAAAATGACAATTTAGAATTAAACAAAGATTTGTTTCCCAATACTGAATCTGTTAAAGTGATGTATGCGGGGAACATTGGCCATGCTCAGGATTGGGAACCATTGATTGCTCTGGCTGATGAATTGAAAAATGATGCGATTGAATTTTATATTATTGGTGAGGGAGCAGTAAGGGAAACACTTTTACATGAAAAAGAGAACAGAAAGCTAGAGAAAGTGCATATTATCCCTTATCAACCGAGAGAATTGATGCCTTTATTACTTGCATATTCGGATATACAATTTATATTTATGGCTCCTAAAACAGAAGGTCACGGTTTCCCTTCCAAAGTTTACACTATTATGGCATGTGCGAAGCCGTTAATTGTCTGTTCCGGGGAAAACACACCCATTATTAATTTCTTAATGGACAAAGATTGCGCGTTTCTATTAACGAAACGAGAGCCGCAATATAGAGTTAAGAAAATGGCAGAAATCTTGAGAAAGACCTCTCTGTCTGAATTTGAGAGAATGGGGAAGAACGGGTATATTAATATAGCCAACAATTATGCAAAAGATAAGGTTACGAGTGAGTATGTTGCATTAGCTAATAATTTACTCAAATGAAAAATGTTGCTTAAAAAGATCCCATTATGGAATATATAACTTGATTAGTTCCATACTGGTGTATTATAATTACAGAAATGACGTGTTGGTGCAGCAGCACCCTATAGAATATTGTGGATTATTGTGAAATGCATAAAATTATCTATTAGCACAATGAGAATTCTCATTACCGGCATCAACGGGTTTGTCGGTACAAATTTTACGAACAGTTGGTGTAAAAACCATACGCTTTTCGGGTTGGATATAATACAGCCTGAGCTAGAAGGTGTGGTTCGGACCTACGGATGGGACGAACTGGATAAAGTACCTCGGGTGGATGCCATCGTGCACCTTGCCGGAAAAGCGCATGATACGAAGAACCAAAGCCTGGAGCATGACTATTTTGAAATCAACACGGGACTTACGCAAAAGATATTTGATTATTTCCTGCTGTCGGATATCCGTTCATTTGTTTTCTTCAGCTCTGTGAAAGCGGCGGCGGACAGTGTGCAGGACGATGTGCTGACGGAGGAAGTGATACCGGTACCGGTGGGCCCCTACGGTGAATCGAAAATAAGAGCAGAGGAGTATATCTTAAGCAAACAGGCAGATTATGTGGCTAAAGGCAAACAGGTGTATATCCTACGCCCGTGCATGATTCATGGCCCGGGGAACAAGGGGAACCTGAATCTGTTGTACAGCGTGGTAAAGAAAGGGATTCCATGGCCACTGGGGGCGTATGAGAACCTGCGCTCGTTTTGTTCCATCGAAAATATATCGTTTGTGGTGGAGCAGCTGATCCTGAAAGAGAACAACGAGAGTGGCATCTACCATGTAGGGGATGACGAGCCACTATCTACCAACGAACTGATAATGCTGATCAGTGAATCGGTGGGGAAGAAGTCGCATATCTGGAAGTTGCCTAAGGGTTTGATGAGTACGATGGCATCGGTGGGTGGAGCCTTGCGCCTGCCGCTGAACAAAGAGCGTCTCCGCAAACTGACAGAGAACTATGTTGTGAGTAACGCCAAAATTAAGCGGGCGCTAGGCATAGAGAAGATGCCGCTGTCGGCACAGGAGGGGATGCGAAAAACTCTGGATAGTTTTAGATAGCAGATCGGTCAGAAAAAGTTATGATTTATTTGGTTCTATTTGTTTTGCTTTTTGCGGCGGAACTGCTATATTTTCGGATTGCAGTCCGGTTTAACATTATTGATAAACCAAACGAACGGAGCTCGCACAATTACGCCACCATACGGGGAGGCGGTATCATCTACTGGGTGGCGTCATTTTTGTTTCTGGTGTTCAATTTCTCTCCATCATCGCTCTGGTTCTTTGCCGGCATCACGCTGATTGCGCTGGTGAGTTTCTGGGATGATGTGAAGGAACTTGGACAAAAAGTGCGCTTGCTCTTTCACCTGCTGGCAATGAGTTGTGCTTTCTACCTGGCAGGAGTCTTCGGAATCTATCCCTGGTGGGCCATCGTAATAGGTTATGTGGTATTTATCGGCATTGTGAATGCGTACAACTTTATGGATGGCATCAATGGCATCACGGGGCTATATAGCATTGCCGTGCTGGCTTCAATGCAATATGTGAACCTCACATACGGCAACTTTGTAAATCCTGACCTTATCTGGTACCCGATGATTGCATCCGCAGTGTTTCTCTTCTTCAATTTCAGGAAACAAGCAAAATGCTTTGCAGGTGATGTGGGGAGCGTAGCCATCGCCTTCTGGATTGTAACATTGTTGCTGTTGCTGATCATCAAAACGGAAAACCTGATATGGTTAGGCTTCCTGATGGTTTATGGCGTGGATACGGTGATTACCATTCTACATCGCATCTGCTTAAAGCAAAATATTATGCAGGCTCACCGGCTTCATTTTTACCAGATACTGTCAAATGAGAAGAAGATGCCCCACCGGCTGGTGTCGCTGATTTACTTCTCACTCCAACTGCTCTGCTCGGCACTGATCATCTTACTCTATCCGATGATTGGGTGGTGGATATTTGTGATCCTATTGCTGATTTTAACCGGTCTGTATCTGCTCAAATTCCCGATGATGAACGCAAAAAAGAATGTAAATTTTGCTGATTGATGAGATTATGCGTATAGCATCGGATCAAGAGATCCCCGTTATTGAATTTTTAACCTGCCCTTACAGGGCGTGAATATTGAATTCCCCGGCTGAGCGGCATTTGCAATGCCGCTCCGAACATCATTGAATTTGCAATTCAATACCATATTATAATTTTGACTTGTCCCGGCTGGGCGGCATTTGCAATGGCGCTCCCGAACATCATTGAATTTGCAATTCCCCGGCTGAGCGGCATTTGCAATGCCGCCCCCGAACGGCATTGAATTTGCAATTCAACACCATTTCCATTCAGCAGGGCTTTCAGCCCGGCAAACCGCGCCTCGAAGGCATCGTATTGGATAGACCTCGCCCCGAAGGGGCAAATCATTTCACCCCAATGGCATCGCCTTGGGTATAGAACAAGGCTCCAGATAATTCGCCCTGAAGGGGCAGATTATTTCACCCCGAAGGCTGGGCTGTTTGCCTTCAGGTGCAGATTAAAGGGAAAATATTTATTGGGTTTTCCTCTTTATCTTTGGATGTTTAACCTGCCCTTACAGGGCGTGAATATTGAATTTCATTGATTTTGCCAGGGGCGTTGCCCCATGGCTTGATTAAATTGGGCTTTCAGCCCGGAATCCATCCTCCCTGCTGGGCGGCATTTGCAATGGCGCTCGGAACAGCATTGAATTTGCAATTCAATATCATAGGCACAATTACATTCCGGATTAAAACGGTAAAAAGATAGGCTTGCATCTGCAAGGTTTATGGATAATTACAAATTATCCGGTATTCCGAGCGGCGATACAATTGCCGCTCAGCGGGCGGTAAAAAGATAAGCTTGCATCTGCAAGGTTTATGGATAATTACAAATTATCCGGTGTTCCCGAGCGGCAATACAATTGCCGCTCAGCGGGCAGCATAGCTCGCCCCGAAGGGGCAAATCAATTTAACCAAGAGGCTTCGGTGCCACCCGCCAGATACAGATTATTAGAAAAGGATTTCTCGGATATATGTTTTGCCTTGTTACTTTCTCCTTGTCCTCTTTATCCTTGATGGAATAACCTGCCCTTACAGGGCGAGAATATTGAATTCCATTGTTTGCCAGGGGCGTTGCCCCATGGCTGGATTAAATTGGGCTTTCAGCCCGGCAAACCGCGCCTCGAAGGCATCGTATTGGATAGACCTCGCCCCGAAGGGCAATATCTTTTCCATTCAGCAGGGTTTTCAGCCCGGAATCCATCCTCCCTGCTGGGCGGCATTTGCAATGGCGCTCGGAACAGCATTGAATTTGCAATTCAACACCATTTCCATTCAGCAGGGCTTTCAGCCCGGCATCCTGCGCCTCGAAGGCATCGTATTGGATAGCCCTCGCCCCGAAGGGGCAAATCATTTCACCCCAATGGCATCGCCTTGGGTATAGAACAAGGCTCCAGATAATTCGCCCTGAAGGGGCAGGCTAATTCAACCCGAAGGCTGCGCTGTTTGCCTTCAGGTGTAGATTATAGGGAAAAGATTTATTGGGTTTTCCTTGTTTCTTTCTCCTTGTCCTCTTTATCCTTAGAGGTTTAACCTGCCCTTACAGGGCGAGAATATTGAATTCCATTGTTTGCCAGGGGCGTTGCCTCATGGCTGTAATAAATTGGGCTTTCAGCCCGGCAAACCGCGCCTCGAAGGCATCGTATTGGATAGACATCGCCCCGAAGGGCAATATCTTTTCCATTCAGCAGGGTTTTCAGCCCGGAATCCATCCTCCCTGCTGGGCGGCATTTGCAATGGCGCTCGGAACAGCATTGAATTTGCAATTCAACACCATTTCCATTCAGCAGGGCTTTCAGCCCGGCATCCTGCGCCTCGAAGGCATCGTATTGGATAGCCCTCGCCCCGAAGGGGCAAATCATTTCACCCCAATGGCATCGCCTTGGGTATAGAAATAGGCTCCAGATAATTCGCCCCGAAGGGGCAGATTGTTTTAACACGAAGGCTGCGCTTGGGGTATAGCTCGCCCCGAAGGGGCAGCTTACTTCAACCCGAAGCAACGCTTCGGGCGAAAAGACCCCAAATCCATCTGCGCCCTGTAAGGGCAGCTCAAGCTTATGCCATTCCCACATTCTCACATTCACTAATTTGCTAATTATCACATTATCTGGCTTTTGGCTGTTAGCCGTTGGCTTTTGGCTGTTGGAAGTCAAAAAACACCCCGCAGATTAAGCAGACTAGCAGATTAGCGGATTGGCGGATTAGCTGATATGTTGATTAGTAGATTAGTGGATTAGCAGATTTTTGATTAGCCGATTAGCCGATTAAACCATCTTCATATCTGCTAATTTGCTAATCCTCACATCCTCACATTATCACATTCCCACATTATCACATTACCACATCAACTAATCAGCTAATCATCAATAATATCAAATGAGTTTCTATAAATCGGTTTTCAAGCGCCTACTTGATTTTTTTCTCAGTCTTACAGTTTTGCTCGTTGCCTCGCCGGTTTTGGTTGTGGTTACCTTTTTGCTGGCCATTGCCAATAACGGCAAGCCATTCTTTTTTCAGCACCGCCCGGGCAAAAATGGCCGAATTTTCAGTATTGTTAAGTTCAAAACTATGAACGACCGCCGCGATGCCGCCGGCAACCTCCTGCCCGATACAGAGCGTTTGACAAAAATCGGTAAAATAGTACGCAGCACATCGTTTGACGAACTCCCTCAACTCATCAATGTGCTCAAAGGCGATATGAGCCTTGTAGGTCCAAGGCCCTTGCTGGTGGAGTATTTGCCTTTGTACAGTGCCGAACAAGCGCGCAGGCACGAAGTAAAACCGGGCATCACCGGCTGGGCGCAGATCAATGGACGCAATGCCATAAGCTGGGAGCAAAAGTTTGGATACGATGTGTGGTATGTAACCCATGTATCACTAATTTTGGATATTAAAATACTGCTGAAAACCTTCCGAAAGGTGTTTTATCGGGAGGGGATAAGTGCTGATACCCATGCCGAAATGGCGGTGTTTAAAGGGAGTAAATAAATGAATTTATACGGAGCAAGCAGTCATGCCAAGGTGATAATCGATTCCTTAAAGTAATTTCATCCATCAGCTTAAATCTCAAAGCATGCCATTATCGGAGATGGATCAGTGGTGATGCAGGGAGTCGTGGTTCAATCGAGCGTTTCCATTGTTAAGGTATTCCGTACAATGTGCGGGGCTTGAACAACCCGCGTTAGCCTTTAGAAGAATCAAATATGACCAACAAAAAAATCTGGCTCTCACCGCCACATATCGGAACCAAGGAACAGGAGTTTGTAAAAGAAGCATTCGATACCAATTGGATCGCACCACTTGGTCCGCATATTGATAGGTTCGAAAGCGATCTGCAATCTTACACAGGTGCAAAATATGCTGCAGCCCTCAGCTCCGGCACGGCCGCTATTCATCTGTCGCTTATATTGCTGGGTGTGCAGCCTGGCGATTTGGTAATTTGCCAGAGCCTCACCTTTTCGGCTTCCGCCAACCCCATAAAGTACCTAGGAGCCACGCCCGTTTTTATAGATTCAGAGCCACACACATGGAATATGTGCCCCCATGTCCTTGAAGATTCCCTCAAAAAGCTAACAGCCAAGGGCCAAAAGCCAAAAGCCATTCTCCCCGTTCACCTCTACGGAATGCCCGCCCGAATGGATGAGATTATGCTTATCGCATCTTACTACGGCATCCCCGTGGTCGAAGATGCTGCCGAAGCGCTGGGGTCTGAAGCACATGGCAAAAAATGCGGCACTTTTGGAAAATTTGGCATATTATCGTTCAACGGCAACAAAATTATCACCACAAGCGGCGGCGGGGCATTGCTCTCCGACGATGAAGCCATGATGCAAAAAGCAAGGTTCCTGGCTACCCTAGCCCGCGATCCTGCTCCCCATTACCAGCACTCAGAGGTTGGCTACAACTACCGCATGAGCAATGTTCTGGCAGCTATCGGATGCGGCCAGATTACCGTGCTGAACGACCGCATCACTGTCCGAAGATCCAATTTCCTGCGCTATAAAAACTACTTTGAAAGGCTAAAGAATAAAGGCTATAGCATCCAACTGCACCCCGAGCCTGAAAATTATTTCTCCAACCGCTGGCTTACCGCCATTATTATTGATCCTGCCCAAAACAACGGCATAACACGCGAAACAGTCCGCCTTGCTCTCGAAACTCACAACATCGAATGCCGCCCCCTTTGGAAACCCATGCACCTGCAACCTGTATTCGCCGATGCTCCCTTTTACGGCAATGGCACCTCCGAAAAATTGTTTGATAACGGGCTATGCCTCCCATCGGGGTCAAACCTCACCGAACCCGAGTGGGAAAGGATTTTAGAGGCATTGGATCAGGTGTTTGTTTAGACCCCCCGGCAGAGCGGCATTTGCAATTCAATGCCATATTCTAATTTGACTTTTCCCGGCTGAGCGGCATTTGCAATGCCGCTCGGAACATCATTGAATTTGCAATTCAACACCATTTCCATTCAGCAGGGCTTTCAGCCCGGCATCCTGCGCCTCGAAGGCATCGTATTGGATAGACCTCGCCCCGAAGGGGTAGATTACTTCACCCCAATGGCATCGCCTTGGGTATAGAACCAGGCTCCAGATAAATCGCCCTGAAGGGGCAGGCTAATTCAACCCGAAGGCTGGGCTGTTTGCCTTCAGGTGCAGATTAAAGGGAAAATATTTATTGGGTTTTCCTCTTTATCTTTGGATGTTTAGCCTGCCCTTACAGGGCGTGGGAAATGGATTCCGTTGATTTCGCCAGGGGCGTTGCCCCATGGCTGTAATAAATTGGGCTTTCAGCCCGGAATCTTCAACAAGGTTTTAACCTGCCCTTACAGGGCGAGAATATTGAATTCCATTGTTTGCCAGGGGCGTTGCTCCATGGCTGCAATAAATTGGGCTTTCAGCACGGCATTCTTCGCCCCGAAGGGGCAAATCATTTCACCCCAATGGCATCGCCTTGGGTATAGAACCAGACTCCAGATAATTCGCCCCGAAGGGGCAGATTGTTTTAACACGAAGGCTGCGCTTGGGGTATAGCTCGCCCCGAAGGGGCAGCTTACTTCAACCCGAAGCAACGCTTCGGGCGAAAAGACCCCAAATCCATCTGCGCCCTGTAAGGGCAGCTCAAG
>Ga0209316_100146_pt1 | contig 26401 bp, 22 predicted proteins | sample 3C3metaG_FD_184150 | JGI IMG/M metagenome (GOLD analysis project Ga0209316, IMG submission 184150) | Freshwater bacterial and archeal communities from Indian Creek, Illinois, USA - 3C3 metaG (SPAdes) (version 3) | ecosystem: Environmental > Aquatic > Freshwater > Unclassified | place: USA: Indian... | reverse complement strand
AATTTATGGTGTTAACGTCGAAAGACGGGGGTATGATTCCTATGTTTTCCTCCTGAATTATAAAAACGACCTGCCCCGAGTCGTAGGGCTACAGAATTGCATATATAAATAAAAAACAGTAAAATTATAGAATTATTTATTAAGCTATAAAATTACTGTTACGATAAAGATATTTGTCTATACAAGCAAACGTCGCCGCCCGTTTGGTTTGTTTTTTATCGAGAACAGAGATGGCCAAATAGCCTCGGGCGTTTTACTTAGGATTACCAAGGGCTGTCGTGTGACCGGCAGCATTTGTCGGGCGGACGATCTTTTAAGCTGAGTCAGGGCCTCATCAAGCCAAACAGAAAAAGTCTATTATTTGGGTTGGTTTCTTGGGATTTTAAGCTAAATGGAAGAAATTCCAGGGGGTACGGCTGGCTTACAAGAGGCTCACGGTTTTTGTGCCCGGCGGAGAACGGTAATCGGCGTGGGGTTTTAGTGGGATACTTTTACATGATGGTTTGGCGTAGAGTTAGGGTGGATGACCTTGGTTTGACAAAAAAAGAAGCGGTTTAAGCCGCCTCTTTTGTGTAATAACTGGCAATCATGTTTATTCAATATTCAGGACAGGTGCAAAGCCAATGTATTGCGTCCTTAAAATTTCTCTCTCCAATCGTCTTCTTTTTTATATTCCGTTTCAGTGAGTGGAGACGATTTAAGAAAATTTACTGGGCTGCCGTAACCACAGTTTATTTTTAATAGAGATTTTAACCAATTGCTAAAAAATTTTTCAAACAAAAACTTTTTCAAGCCAAACAAAAGGAAGTTAAAAAGCAAATAATGCTGCTTGACTTTTGTTTTCCTTGCAATATAGCTGTTTGTTGCCATTTTGTTTTTGTTGTGCTCGAATTCTTGTTTTTTGTTTGAGTCGTTTTTGTCTTATAAAACAAGCCAAACAAGAAAAATAGCCTTATAAAACAAGCTAAACAAAAAAAAGAGCCTTTTGTAAGACTATTTTAATTTTATTTTATTTTTAATAACCGGCGTTTTTTTAAACATCCATTACTATTTCAGGTGCGGTTATTCCAGTTTCGGCAGATCTTTTCTTTAAAGAATTCAAAAAACTCTTTTCTAATATCCAGTCAACATGAGCGATGATTTCGTTTTCGATCTCGCTTAAAGGAGTAACAAGATGCATCTACTGGCACACCCCTTTCGGTATAGCAACAAACTAGAAACAATAAATGACAAACTTAACAGGCTTACAAGAAATGCAAGCGAAGACAGACAAAAAGTCTTAGCGAAAGTTTACGAATTTTTTTAAAGAGGTTGGTGGTTTCAATTGGTCAATAATAAGAAGCAAACAAAAAAACTGATGTAAAAAGCATTATAATTGCTTTGTTGATTGCGGGCATATTGGGCATAGAAATAGTAATCAGAGTTTTCCTGTCTTAACTTGCTCCAAAACAAACGACAATAAGCAACCACAATATCCCAATAGGGTACAGCCTATTGATACGCTCATTTTCCGTTTCACACGACTTGGTTTTTGCATTTTGAAACGTGTCATTGGTAGGCTGGACTTCATTGGGAGAATTATTATATAATGAGCAATAATTAGCCAAAAAACTAAACAACCCCGCACTGACAAATACAAAAGCAAGGAGCACCAAACATGACTGATAACAAAAAAGAGCAAGAGCGAGCCGAGCTTCACCGCACCATTTGGAGTATTGCAAATGATTTGCGAGGCAGCATAGATGGCTGGGACTTCAAGCAATACGTTTTAGGCATACTGTTTTACCGTTATATATCAGAAAACCTCACCAGATACATCAATTCCGATGAATGGGCTGCCGGAGACACATCCTTTAGTTACGTTGATTTGACAGATGAGTCGGCCGAACAAGCTCGTACAGATCTTGTTGGAACTAAAGGCTTTTTTATGCTACCAAGCGAATTATTTGAAAACGTGCGCAAACGGGCGGCAAATGACGCAAACTTAAACGAAACGCTTGCAAGGGTGTTTAAAAATATCGAAGGATCGGCACGGGGTTCAGACAACGAAGACAATTTTAAAGGCTTATTTGACGATATAGATGTTAACAGCAATAAGTTAGGACCAACAGTGGCAAAACGTAATGAAAAGCTTGTAAAGCTACTAAATGGCGTAGCTGAAATGAAGCTGGGCGACTATAAAGATAATTCAATTGACGCCTTCGGTGACGCCTACGAGTATCTCATGGGTATGTATGCGTCAAATGCCGGAAAAAGCGGCGGAGAATACTACACACCTCAAGAAGTATCAGAGCTTTTGACTCGTCTTACGTTAATTGGCAAAACCGAGGTCAATAAAGTCTACGATCCCGCCTGCGGTTCAGGTTCTTTGCTTTTGAATTTTGCTAAGATTCTGGGTAAGGAAAATGTGCGGCTGGGCTTTTTCGGTCAGGAAATAAACCTCACTACATACAATCTTTGCCGTATCAATATGTTTTTGCACGACATAGAATATGTCAACTTCAACATAGGGCATGGCGACACCTTGACTGATCCGCTTCATTGGGATGACGAACCCTTTGAGGCCATTGTTTCAAATCCTCCGTATTCGATTAAATGGGATGGGGACGACAGCCCTGTTTTGATAAACGATCCTCGCTTCTCCCCTGCCGGAGTGCTTGCGCCTAAATCCAAAGCTGATATGGCTTTTATAATGCATAGCCTTTCCTGGCTTGCCGCAAACGGTACGGCTGCTATTGTATGCTTCCCTGGCATTATGTATCGGGGTAATGCAGAGCAAAGAATTAGAAAGTATCTTATAGACAATAACTATGTGGATTGCATTATCCAATTGCCGGATAACCTATTTTACGGTACAAGCATAGCGACCTGCATAATGGTATTGAAAAGGTCGAAAGCTATAAACAGCACCTTATTTATCGACGCTTCAAAAGAATGCGTCAAGATAACAAACAGCAATAAGCTCACACAACAAAACATAGAAAAAATACTTTCAGCTTATGCCGAAAAGACGGATCGTGACCATTTCGCAAAACTTGTGCCTAACAAAGATATAGCAGCGCAGGACTACAACCTTTCGGTTTCTACTTATGTGGAGCAGAAGGATAACAGAGAAGTTATTGATATAACGGCACTTAATGCGGAGATAGAGGAAATAGTTGCACGGGAACAGGTTTTACGGGACGAGATCGCTAAGATTATCGCTGAAATTGAGGGGTAACTTATTAGAAATCAAGGAGGGCTTACGATGACTAGTTCACAGATTGAAGTATCGTGTAAAACAATTGGAAATATTGAAATAAATACACCATTTATTTCGAAAGAGTTGGGTTTTTACAGGCTTGTAATGCAAACAAAAATAACAATTAACAGAGAAGGGGATATAAATCCAATACAAGGATTAACAACACCAGTTATTTTCGGAGATTTAGCGTTTAAAGTGACATTGAATAATAACAAAAACATAGGATATGCTTTTCCCGAAAGTCCTATCTGGTTAAAAACCATGGAGAATAAACCAGTTATTAGGAATGTTGATTTCTATATAGACATTAACCAGCAAACATTAGATGTAATTGAAAAAGCAAGAGATGGTAAAAACGATTTAGTATTTACTTGTAGTCCACAAGGAGTTCTTTTCTCTAGCGACACTTTTCGTCCATACTTGTCTCCTAATTTAATGTGTAGAGAAATTGAAATTCGGATCCCTCAAAGCGATTGGTGTAAAAAACTTATTGATTGCGGTTATTGTGAAACAATGTTAGTTGAAATTAATATTTCAAACAGACAAAATTCTATTTTGAGCGACCGTGTAGAAATACTAAAAGAAGCAAATGAAAAACTATTGTCGGGTTATTATGCGGATGCGGTGGCTAATTGCAGAAAAGTTATTGAAAATATATTTGATGAATATCCAGAATTTAAAGAAGCTAAAGAAAAAAGCGATAATGCCAAAGTTGGGAATAGAATAGAGGCGAAGGAGAAGGAAAGGGAATTATTGAAAGATGCAAGAGTATACAGGTACAATGAAGCATTATTCTTAATTGAGTGTCTGCCTATTCATTATACTGGCAATGGCGCTGAAAATCCAAAATGGAACAAAGAAGACGTTAAATTGATAGTGGGTAGTACCGCACTCTTAATTCAATGGCTCACAGCAAAAATAGAGGGGTGAATATATGGGCAAATTAGATAAATTGATTGCCGAGTTATGTCCGGATGGCGTGGAAATTAAAAATCTTTCACAAGTCCTTACAATAAAAAATGGTAAAGAATACAAAGGCTTCGGAAAAGGTGATGTTCCGGTTTATGGTACAGGCGGCGTTATGGCTTACATCGACCATGCTGCTTATGAAAAACCATCTGTCTTAATTCCCCGCAAAGGCTCTTTAGATAAATTGTATTATGTAGATGTTCCATTCTGGACGGTAGATACAATTTTTTATACTGATATTAGAACTGAAATGGTTGAACCAAAATATGTTTATTATTATTTACAAGCACAGCATCTAGAAAAACTGAATACAGCAGGTGGTGTGCCAAGTCTGACCCAAACTGTTCTAAAGACAATTAAGATCCCCCTCCCTCCCCTACCTATACAACAAGAAATAGTCCGGATACTGGACAATTTCACGGAGCTTACAGCGGAGCTTACAGCGGAGCTTACAGCCCGAAAAAAGCAATATGAGTATTATAGGGATGAACTATTCGGAAGAGATTATGATGGAATGCTAAAGAGAGCTGAAGAAAAAAACACACAGATAGTCGCCATGGAAGAACTCGGAAACTTCACGCGAGGAAAACGATTTGTGCGAAATGACATAAGGGAGGAAGGAGTCCCTTGCATCCATTATGGAGATTTATATACACACTATGGCGTAAGCGCAGAAAAAACTAAGTGTTTTCTCGATGAAGACTTATCAAAAAAAATGCGTTTTGCCCAAAGGGGTGATGTCGTTATAGTACAAGCAGGTGAGAATGATATGGATATTGGGATTGGTGTTGCATGGATGGGAAATGAAGACGTTGCAGTACATGATGCGTGTTATATTTTTAAGCACAATATAAATCCTAAGTATATATCACATTATTTGCGGACTAGCATTTATCATCTTCAAATAAAAAAATATGTATCAATTGGAAAAATATGCGCCATAAATGCTCAGGGTATTGGAAAGGCTTTAATCCCCATCCCACCCCTCGAAGAACAAGCTCGTATCGTAGCCATTCTCGATCGTTTTGACACACTCTGCAACGACCTTACCAGCGGGATCCCGGCAGAGATTGAAGCACGACGCAAGCAATACGAATATTATCGTGACAAGCTATTAACTTTTAAGGAGGCGAATTTATGAGTTCATATAACATCATGGTTTCAACGGATGAAAGTACCGTAGTGTCCGAATATATCCCTGAGTATTCACGTTCAGGCTCGTACCAGAGCGAAGCTGATTTAGAACGTGAATTTATCAAGCTTCTCACAACACAGGGCTATGAGCATATAACAATACGCAATGAAGCCGAGTTAATAGCAAATCTTAGAAAGCAACTTGAATTGCTAAATGGCTATTCTTTTTCCGATACTGAATGGAATAGGTTTTTTGCTGAGAATATTGCCAACCGCAACGAGAATATCATTGATAAGACCAGAAAAATACAAGAAGATTTTGTTCAGCTTCTTAAACGTGATAACGCAGACACTAAAAATATCTTACTTATTGATAAAAAGAGCATTCACAACAACTGTCTGCAAGTTGTCAATCAATACGAAGAAACAGGAGGAACACACGAAGCCCGTTATGATGTGACTATACTTGTAAACGGTTTTCCGCTTGTACATATAGAGCTAAAGCGGCGTGGCATAGATATCCGTGAGGCATTCAACCAGATCAAGCGGTATCAGCGTGACAGTTTTTGGGCGTCTTCTGGTTTGTATGAATATATACAGATATTTGTCATCACAAACGGCACAAAGACAAAGTATTACTCAAACACAACCCGTAATCAGCACATAAACGAGTCCGCAGCCGGTGAGAAAAACAAAAGCAAAAAGACCAGCCACAGCTTTGAATTCACAAGCTATTGGGCAGATGGGAATAACAAAGTAATAGCTGACCTTGTTGACTTCACCAAGACTTTTTTCGCAAAACATACTTTATTAAATATCCTAACCCGTTATTGCGTCTTTACGTCTGATTCGTTACTACTGGTTATGCGTCCATACCAGATTGCGGCAACTGAAAGGATACTGAGCCACATAAATATCGCAAACAATTACAAAAAGACAGGTACAGTGGATGCGGGCGGCTACGTCTGGCACGCCACAGGATCGGGCAAAACTCTCACCAGCTTTAAGACAGCTCAGCTAATAACAAAACTGCCCTTTGTTGAAAAAGTATTGTTTGTTGTTGATCGAAAGGATTTGGATTATCAGACCATAAAAGAGTATGACCGTTTTGAAAAAGACTCGGCTAACGGCAACGCATCGACCAGAATATTGCAAAAACAACTTGAAGATCCAAACGCTAAAATTATAATTACAACAATACAAAAACTCGGTATCTTTATCGAGAAAAACAGATCGCATCCGGTTTATAACAAGCATATAGTGCTTATTTTTGACGAATGTCATCGTTCGCAGTTCGGAGAGATGCATCGCAAGATTGTCAAATCATTTAAGAACTATCATATATTTGGCTTTACAGGCACACCAATTTTCCCAGCTAACGCAAGCAGCTCAGGCAATCCGGCATTGCGAACAACAGAGCAAGCGTTTGGGAAAAGACTGCATACTTATACCGTTGTACACGCCATCAATGACCATAATGTGTTGCCTTTTCGCATAGACTACATCAACACAATGAAAATAGTCAATAACATGAACGATAAGCAAGTCCAGGCTATTGATCCTGATAGTGCAATGTTTGCGCCGGAACGGATCCATGATGTAACGAAATATATACTTGAACATTTTGACCAGAAAACGAAACGCAACAGCTTTTATTCTCACAATAACCGTAGGGTGTTTGGGTTTAACTCAATCTTTGCGGTTTCATCAATTCCTGTGGCTATGAAATATTATTCTGAGTTTAAAAAACAACTCAAAGAACGGAACCAAGGTCTTGCGGTTGCGACTATTTTTAGCTTTAAGCCAAACGAAGATGATTTTGAGGGCGTCTTGCCGGATGAAACTTTTGAAGCTGACAAGTTAGATAAAAGTTCGCGTGAATTTTTAAACTCGGCTATTTCTGATTATAACAATACCTTTAGTGTCAACTATGACACGTCTTCTGAAAAGTTTGAGAATTATTACAAAGATCTCTCTATGCGTATGAAAAACCGTGAGATTGACTTGTTGATCGTAGTCGATATGTTTTTGACAGGTTTTGACTCGACAACTCTCAACACTCTTTGGGTGGACAAAAGCCTCAGACTACACGGACTTATTCAAGCTTTCTCCCGGACCAACCGCATATTAAACTCTGTTAAAACCTTTGGCAATATCGTTTGTTTTAGGGACCTCAAAACGGCAACCGACGATGCCTTAGCGCTTTTTGGCGATAAAGAAGCGGGCGGGATAGTTCTTCTTAAAACGTATGACGAATATTATAACGGTTACAAAGAAAATGACGAATTTAAGCCTGGATATACTCATTTGATTAAATCATTACAAACACGTTTCCCGATTGGGCAACCAATTTCAGGCGAAGACTCACAAAAAGAGTTTATCAGGCTTTTCGGAGCTATTTTGCGAATGAAAAACATACTGACGTCATTTGATGACTTTACAGGCAATGAGATCCTTGCCGAACGAGACGCCCAAGACTATCAGAGTATTTACATCGACCTTTATCAAAACATAGTCAATCAAAAAAAGGCCGATAAAGAAAGCATTGCTGACGATATAGTGTTTGAAATTGAGCTTATCAAACAAATTGAAGTAAATGTTGACTATATTCTTATGCTGGTTGCAAAATATCACGAGTCAAATTGTGCCGACAAGAGTATCCTTGTGACTATAAATAAAGCAATTGACTCAAGCATACGGCTTCGCAGCAAGAAAGAGCTTATACAAAGCTTTATTAACAAGGTCAACACATCTACAGTTGTAGATAGGGATTGGCGTATCTTCGTTGAAGAGCAGAAAGAGAATGATTTATCGGCAATAATTGAAACAGAGAAGTTAAAGTCTGACGAAACAAGAAAATTCATCGAAAGCTCGTTCCGTGACGGTGCAATGAGAACTACCGGGATGGTAATAGACGGAATTATGCCGCCTGTTTCACGGTTTGCTGATAGCAGCCGTGTGGCGAAAAAACAGAGTATTATCGAAAGGCTTGTAGCGTTTTTTGAGAAGTATTTAGGGTTAGTTTAAGAGGAGGTGAACAAAATAGACTACGAGATATATGCAGACTCTTCTTTTAACCAAACGATAAGCACGGCAGGATTGGCTATAGTGGCGCTAGAGTCAGGGATAGTTAAATCAATACTAAGTCATAGACCCCACGGCTAAAGCCGGGGGCTTGCCCTGACGGGGGCGAGGGAAACTTTACGACTAGACGGCTGAGGCTTTAGCCTTAGCAGCGGCACCGAAGGGCTACCTAATCACTTCCGAGTATTTCGCCAGCCCGGATTATGTGAGGCAGAACCGTTTAATGCTGCGCACGGCCAAGACCGTGCTAAGCCCTTCAGGCATCGTCGAGGCGACAATCACCGGCCCGCAAAGGGCCGCGAAAGGAGTATCCTTTTTATGCAACAGCAACCAAGAGTACCGGTAGTAAGCATGGACAATAAGCCGCTTATGCCCACAACACCAGGAAACGCGAGGAAAATGCTCAAGGATGGAGTAGCGAAACCCCGCAGAAATAAGCTGGGGCTTTTCTACATCCAGATGATTCGCCCTGTATGCGCAGCCACACAGCCCATGTCTTTGGCGCTGGATCCGGGCGGTAAATATGAGGGCGTGGCCGTGGCCTCGCATTTAAATGTGGAGCTAACAGGTCAAGTCAATCTACCTGCCGGGATACCAAAGAAGATGGAAGCTAGACGCAATTTGCGTCGTGCCAGAAGGTACCGCAATTGTCCGCGTCGTCCGGTCAGATTTAATAACCGCCGTCACAACGGCAAGTATTGGCTGACACCTACACAGGCGGCAAAGGTTAACACACGACTTAAAGTAGTCAAGGAACTTTGCCGTATCTACCCAATTCAAGCTATTTTTGTAGAGGATGTACGCCATAAGCCAAATGGTAAAAATGGTCGGTACTTTTCTATGGCTGAGGTAGGTAAGAAGCGGACTTACGAAGAGCTGGCTAAGCTTGCTCCTATAACATTAATAACTGCTGAAAACACAGCAGCTTGGCGAAAACGGTTCGGCCTGACAAAGATTACTGGTCCCAACCGCCCACAGGTGTTTGAGTCCCAGGCAGTGGATGCCGTGTCAATCCTTATGGGCAGTACCGGTTGTGCTTTAGGCGGCCCATTATTCCACATATGGACTGCGCTTCGGTTTGCCAGACGCAGCCTTCACCGGCAGAGCCCGAAAAAAGGCGGTATTCGCCCCTGTTTTGGCGGCACCACGAACGGCAGTTTTTACCGTAAAGGCGACTGGGTGCAAGCAGAGAAAGCCTGTAAGCTCCACTATGGTTGGATATGCGGCCTGCCAACAGAAACCACGAAACAGGTCGGCGTATCTGATGCCGACGGGAAGCGCATCGGCCAATTCAGTCCAAAGAAGATTAAGCTATTAGCCAGGTCAACAGGATTCGGTTGGAAAGATGGAGCGGCGCTCCTCCCCACGACTAAAGCCGGGGGATTCTGCGCCGATTTGTGAAGGTTGAAGTGGTAAAAGTCAATTGCGCCACGGAAGCGGAATGCAAAGCGGTAGATGCAGCGATAAAATTAGGTTTTGCAACAAACAAAAAAGCGTTTAGAGTATTATCTGATTGTAAAAGCGCAATAGATGCTTTAAATGGCGTCATAATGTTTAAAAAGCCGCATCTAAAAGACGTAACAGAGAAAATAGCAAAACTCACAGAATGGGGCGAAATTGACGTTCAATATAAATGGATACCTAGACATAAAAATAAAGCGCATGAATTCGCCAGGGCGGCAATAGTAAGTAAAGCCGAAACATTTGGGTTAATCGGGATAGAAAAGAACATATATCAATATATGGTGGTAAAAGAAAATATAGAAACAGAGGCTGTCAATAGCGAATAAAGGAGGCTCTTAAATGAAATTTGGCTATATCCGAGTAAGCACAACTGAACAAAATACAATTCGCCAGGAAGTCTTAATGCAGGAACTTGGCGTTGATAAAGTCTTTATTGATAAAATGAGCGGCAAGTCTATCGACAGACCTGAGCTAACCAAGCTTCTTGATTATGTCCGGGAAGGCGACATAGTAATTGTCGAAAGCATAAGCCGGTTTGCCAGAAACACAGGAGAGCTTCTTCACATGGTTAACTTTTTAAAAGAAAGAAAGGTTGAATTTGTAAGTAAAAAAGAAAATATAGACACGTCTACTCCCGCCGGGAAATTTATGCTAACTGTCTTTGGTGCAATTGCTGAACTTGAACGCGACTATATACTCCAGCGTCAAGCTGAAGGTATAGTGATCGCTAAAGAACAAAATAAATACAAAGGCAGAAAACGAATTGAGCCAGACAATGGACGATTTGGAGCAATTTATAAATTATGGAAAAGCGGAGAAATAACAGCCGTAAAAGCAATGGCTCGGCTTAATTTATCAAAAAACACGTTTTATCGGCGTGTGAAAGAATATGAACAAATGTTATAGAAGCACATTCTTTGGCGATATTCGGCTCTTTTGTGTTAATTCTGTTCGAGCGAAGTTTGACATGGAAGCAAAAACAATTTATAGTGTATTCTTTGTTGCTGCAATAAAAAGCCAAACCGTTTTACACATTTAAAAAACCACATCCTTTCGTTTTTATAAAATTTTACTTAAAATAGCCACAAATAACATATTGAAAAGACATAGAGAATAAGAACAAGTTTTAAAACTAAAGTTAAGCCAAACAGATAAAATCTATTGTTTGAGTTGTTTCTTAGAGTTTTAGGCTTAACTGAGAGAATTCCGGTGCTTTACGGTTGCGTGCAAGAGGCTTAAAGGCTGGGGCTGACACAGCTGAAGTTGTAGTTTAGATACTTGACCTGTCGGGATGCTTTCGCTTAGGTAATGCCCAGCCAAACAATAAAACTTATCGTTCAAGTGTTAATTATTTAACAATCACTATCTAAGGAATCGTTGCCTGGTCAAATAGAAAACGTATGTGTTGCAAAACTCTAATAGATACAGTAGAAGCCAAACAGCTAAACAGAGTGAGTTTGACGAAAACACGGACTCTATAAGAGGGCGTGTTGCTTAATTATCATCTTAAACAGCTGCCAATATACCGCCAACAGCTACGATAACTGCACCAACAACAGCGGTAACAGGCTCAAGCACAGCAATATCGAGCGTAGTAGCCGATACTGATGGCACGATAGCCTCAATGGAATGGAGTGTAACTCCAAGCACAGGCTTTACAGGGACGATATCTAGAACTGTCTTTAGTTTAGTCAATTATCAGGTTTATTTTTGTTTGTTTTTTTGAAGATATTGTTGAGGTGGCGGTATGAAGATTTTTGATTATTGTTTGGATTTTATTTTGGGGAGGGGTTGGCTATTGGCGGAGACAGTTAGGCTTAGGGGTGTTGGTTGTTGGTTGGGATGATGGGCTTGGCGGCGTTGGCTGTTGGCTGGGGTGATGGGATTGAGGGGTGTCATTAAGCTGTGGCTGGAACAATAATGCTGTGGTCATAGTTTGACTTAAAAGTGAATGCTGTTTTGTTCCAATGCTTAGATGATAGCCTTTTGTGCAATAGATGGAATTCTAAAGGCTTTTGATATGCACATGTACTGGATTGGAAACATAAGCTTTCTAAATAAAAACAAAAAAGAGCCTTTAACAGTCTATAAAGATATTAGTAATATCATTCGTTTAGGCTTGGAGTGATATTCGTATTGATAGCTTGGGAGTATCGTTTAGCTGTGGCTGGAACAATAATGCTATACCTATAGATAAACCTAGAGGTGAATGTTGTTTTGATCCAATGCTTAAGTGATAGCTTTTTGTACAATAGATTGGATTTTAAAAGCTTTAGATATGCATATGCATTGGATTGATGATATAAGTTTTCCTATAAAATAAACAAAAAAGAGCCTATTGTTGGGTAATTGTTTCAATCCACGCTCCCATAAAGGGAGCGACGCAAGAAGCGAAATACCGCAATTTGAGTCTCTCGAGCCTACCCAAACCCCTCTCAAAGGCTTATAATTAGCTTGGGGTAACAAATACGACCCATAAGGAGAAAACCGTATTCCGTAGTGTATCTTTTAATGCAATGACCAGACAGAGCTCAAAACGAGCGATTTCGGGGCGAGTGTCATTAGGGAGTATAGACCTATTTTCATTTCCGGAAACCTTTACGTTTTTCTTATTGGGAAATATTTACTTTTTCTGTTAAGTAAAGACGCTCATACTTAATAAAAGCTTCATTAGAAATATTTGACAATACGCAAAAATAGCTCTGTATCAACGAAATCAAGGAACATATCAACGAAATTAATGCGCGTTAACGCATATTGATATGCATTAATATGTATTAACGTATGTTGTTGCATATTAACATACGTTAGTTTGTTCGTTTCTGACTTATCTGGTATCGTTTTCTATTTGATGGGTACGTTTTCCGAAGTCGTTTCAGGTTTGTAGCGCCATATCGTTACGTTTTCCAAAAACGCAAGTGGTTTTCAGAGGTCGTTTCAGGCTTTGGTTTTGCTCTAAAACGACTTCTGTTATCCACAGTACCATGTTTTAAAAAAATTAACAAGCGCCAACATCCATTAATTGGCTGGCTTCTTGTAGACTCAACTGAAGGTGGCCTTCATCATTCATTGAGTCTTTTATAATCCTTGCTTTTAGTTTTACAATTACGCCTTCTTTTATTAACGGACTAAAAACTTGATAGGGTTTTGTGAAGCATATTACTTCTATTTGTCCTGTCATGTCTTCTAGTATGAACTTGCACATTGTCGCCCCGTCTGTTTTCTTTTGAAGTTTCTTTATGTTTTGGATTTGTCCTACAACCTCCATAGTTTCCCCTTAAAAGAAATAAAAGATAACGCTAAAACATCAAATTAACTCTAATTTAGGAGAGATGAAGTTTTTGTATTGTAGATTTGTTATCCCGTATTTGTTGACTGGATTAAACAATTATGTTGAGATTGAACACAAATTAAATAGGCCTCAGCGCTCTTTACCAAAAAATTAAATCTTCTATCCTAAAACTTATCATTATTTAAAAAGCCGGAACAATTAAAGTCCGGCTTTTCCGTTTAATAGGGTTGTTTGAATTTTTGTGTGCTATACTCGCCTATAATGCCCATACCGGCATATCTATATTGACGTCTAAGCATATTTACTCTGTGCCCTAAGCTTTCTGTTAGGTAGTGCTGAGCTTCAATTACGTCTTTGTATCCCATTGCTATATTTTCGCCAACAGTGTTTGCAGGAAATCCCGCATTGATAGCACGAGCCTCAACGGAACCTGTTGTTGGGGACGTATGATCAAAAAAGTTATTTTTTTTCATATCCTGGCTATGACTTCTTGCTAGTTTTGTTAAATCCATACGTTAGATAAAAACCGGACGTTCATTTTTAATTCTAAAACTATTCACTAAATCATGCATTATACATTCTTCTGCTTGCCAAGCTCGGTCTTGTTGTTCTTTATTATGCTCCGGTCTTGACACATCTATTCCGCTAACTATAGTGCTTGAATGTGCTTTTTTAATGTAAAAATCTTTATCCGTTATTCTTATAGCACTTATCATATGGTTTTGATGTGTATCTACATAAAACGCTAAAAAAGCATCATCTCTTGGAACAATACGAATACTTTCTTGGGGAAAAATAAAAACAGTCACTTTTTGTTCATTAGTTGTAAATGATACATTTCTATATCGGCCATAAAGATTAAAGGTTTCGTCTATATTATCTCCGGGACTAACACCGTCAACCGACCATTCCGGCGAAACGCTATACATAGACACAACGCGATTGTTTGCTATTCCTATCATACTAAAGTGTTGCAAATTATTATTATAGACCCACCAATCAAAACCGATAAGCGTTGGTTCAACTCTGGCTGGTCTTCCCAATATCCTTATGATTTCATCCTCGCTCATACCTATGTTTAATATATTCCCATTGCTTAGTATTACATCTTTTTCATGTGCTTTAGGAACATACGCCCTACTTGCAGGGTCTGATGTTCTAATTAATGCAGTTCTAGTCTTTCCATCCCATTCTACTAGCGCACCAAAATATTCCGCAACTTTCCTGAGCCGTACCATTGTTCTGCCATTTACAACTAAAATATTCTGATTGCCAGAGTTTAAGGGAATTTTTAACTCTCTAGTTAACGTTGAAGGGACATCTCCCACTATTTCTGAAAGAGGTCTGGAAGTAATTACTTGTATTATTTTTAAAGAGATTGAGTTGTTTTCTCGGTCCCAGCTTATATTCGCCCCGAGTCTTTCGGCCACTCCTCTTAGTGGAACAAAAATATGTCCACCACGAAAAACAGGTGCAGCCTCAAATATAACTTCTTCACCATTTATGATTACTCTAGCATTTGATGAAGCGGATACAACGTATAGATTGTAAAAATAGCAATAGCTAATACCAAAATGAATATAGTTTTTTTAACATTTTATTTCCTCCTTCTTTTTCTAGTAATAATTCTTAGTTATTATTCCTCAAACTTAACACAAAAAGGCTCTGCTCCTAAAATTCCTGTCGGCGATTCTATCATAACATGAGTTTGCAGCACTGGAGAAGTTGGGCGGGGTTTTTATTGTAGATAACGGCAAAACGCTTTCTATGCCTAGACATATCGGTAAAATTACCAGGTATGAAATAATAAATGAATCTGTAGCCTCGAAGTTTGAAAACCTTTCGCTTATGCCTTCTATGTCTTCGGTAATTTCTTTTGATGAACGTGACTTAATATCTACTCTTTTACTTAATGGGTGTGCCGGTATGGTTTCCGTGCCTCTAATTAAAGCCTATGAGCTAAAAGATGCCAATAGGTTCGTGAAAAATATCGTTTCTGCCTTTTCCTATAGTGTGTTTGCAGACACTCATATTTCTCAAGCAAGAGCAGTTGTTTTACTTTTTGAAATTAAAAGAGATCAGGAACAATACCTTAACGCTGAACTAGAAGCCGAGCTCTCGTCGTTTTTCACAGAGGCGGAAATAGGTACAGGGGTATATATCAATAGCGATATTGACAAAGAGTCTGCTGTTCATGTATTGGTTGCAGGTATTCCTTACCCGCAAGCTAGAATTTTAGCCATACAGAAGGATATTGAGAAACGGGCGTTGAATATAAATAGCCATAGCAATAGATTAACAGGCATAGACTTTAGCAAGATCAAACAAATATCAAATGACTTAATAAAAGAAACAGAATTAAAGCCCGCTAAGCCGGGAGAAAGTGTACTCGATCGCATACTAAAAAATAGAGCTCCTCGTTAGTTTAAAGCTATCAGGATAGAATAAGAAGGGGGATAATAAAATGACACAGTTTTTGTTTGCTATATCAGAAATCTTAAACTTCGTAGGTGATAATTGGGTTCTCGCCGCAAGCGTTTTTGTGGGAACATTTATTGTTAATCTTGGTTTTTTATTTATGTTTAATTCTCGCTCTGTGCGTAAAATACTCGATCCAATAGAATTTGAGATTGCGGATATACGCTTAAGATCTATAACCGACAAGTTGGTTAAAACTGGTATAACGGGAAAACTAAATGCTGTAAACGAAATTCCTTTTGTGGGGCAAACAATATTGCCCGAGGAAGTGGATGACATCATTCAGTCTCATGTTATAGAAATAGGCAAAGCGCTTAATGAAAAGAAAAGTGTAGTTGTTAAAGGTATAGAGTTACCAGGCAGAGACTTTTTCAAAAAATTAACGAAAACAGAATTAGGTTACGCTGAAGGAATAAAGATATATTTTCGAAAAATGTTTCCAACCATTGTACATTTTAGAAGATTTGTCAAAACAGCTAAGAAAAATAATGCTATACCTGAGTATGAAATATATATAGACTATACCGACACTAAAAGCGATCTTGCTACTTCTCTTGGCTTTGCTAGTAAAAAAGAATACATTCTAAAGAGCGTATCTAGTTCATCTTTTCGTCTTTTAAATTTCTACCTGTATCTTGAGACCCAGAACCTTAAGAATTGTAAAGCTTCTCGCAGACGGCGAATTCTTTATCTAAACACATTGATAAGGGAGCAATAACCACCAAAAAAGAAGGACAAAGGCTGATGTTATTCAGCCTTTTATAATTCTGCAAATTGAGTTTAACGAAAGGATAATGTTATTGTCTTTCTCATTAAACGAGAAGATTTTTAGAAACTACGTTAAAAAAGGTATAAACATAAGCGAGAATGCTTATGTTAGTAAAGTTGCAGAGGAATTCGATGTTCCGTTTATTAATAGAAAAATATCGCTTGAGAGAATGGATCGGAGCATAAATAACCAGCAGAGAAAGTTACTGAAAAAGCTCTGGAACAAGAGAGCTCTTGCTACCCGGAAAGGTGTTTCAGCGGTCAGAAGGGATTTCACCAAGTACCCCGAATGTGATGCAGAGTTTTTTCTAAATGATTTCGAGATTTTCGTAGAAAATTCTTTGTCATACCGCGATTTCCATGAGAATGTAAACTTATGGTGTGAGATAATTGAGTGCCTTTTTTCTCCAGAAGAAGTGCTATAAATAAACACCTAGCTAGTTGATAACTTAAAAAAATGAGGGTGTGCATTTTGCACACCCTCATGGAAACTTAAAAAATATTTAATTGTTACCTTTTCGCTATCAGTCGGTACAGCATGGCTGCCGCTTCTGCTCTGGTAGTCGTGCTTCCTGGTCGGAAAGTACGATCTGGGAAGCCGCTGATTAAGCCAGCTCTGCTAGCCGTCCTGATACCGTCCACAGTCCAGGTGGGGAAATCTACCGCATCAGCAAAGTCTACCTCCGCAACAACAGGAACCGGCACAAGACCTTTGCGTATCACACGCTGCAGAATTACTGCCATCTCTGCTCTGGTAATCAAACGAGATCCACCAAATGTGCCGTCAGGGTAGCCGGCAAGCAAACCTGCTTCCGTCGCGGCGCCGATAGCGCCCTGTGCCCAGCCGATCGCATCCGTAAATCTGGCTGCTGCTTCCGGCTTTGCGCTAAGACCCAGCGCGCGCGTCAGCATGCTGACAAATTCCGCTCTGGTCACTCCGGCATTAGGATTAAATCTACCATCCGGGAAGCCGCTGACAATACCCATGCCAGCCAAAGTCCTGATGGAACCCCTGCCCCAGTGGTCAGCGATGTCAGCCAGCGCCGGCAAGAACCGCGTGGCAAACACTGCAAACTTAGAGAATCTGTCAACAGTAACGGTAATTGTGCCGACTCCGACCTGACCGCCAATGAATATCCAGCGTCCCGTCCGCTCATTGTAAACGAATACGCTTGGCACCTGGCCCGCAGCAACCTTAGCCGTGTCAAAGTTCAGCGTCAGCTGCACCGGCGCTGTGAACTCGCCGCCGGTCATGGTCAGTACCACAATTTCACTCGCCGCGATGATACCGACTCCGGCCGCCGCTGCCATTAACGGTACAGCCGCCGCTCCCGGCATAACCTGTGCGGTAATTCTGGGCGCCGCTCCAGTAATGGCACCTGCTGTTACGGTAACCGTTACCACACCGTCCAGCTCTACTTCCGTGGTCTGCCCGGCAACAATGGGCTGCTCGACTACGGTCGGAGGTGTGGGAGCGGGTGCAGGTGTAGGTGTAGGTGCAGGCGCAGGTGCAGGTGCTGGAACTGTTACGGTTATTGTGCTGGTTGCGGTATGAGCGCCATCAACTGTGGTAACGGTAATTGTGGCAGTACCTGCCGCAACACCGGTGACTAAACCGCCAGCGCTTACCGTGGCTACCAGATTGTTGCTGGAAGACCAGGTGACGTCTTTGTTCGTGGCATCAGCTGGCGCTACCGTGGCGGTAAGCTGCTGGGTGGCACCAACATTGACAGTTGCCGTAGTTGGCGCTACCGTCACTCCAGTTACAGCAACCGGAACTGTTACGGTTATTGTGCTGGTTGCGGTATGAGCGCCATCAACTGTGGTAACGGTAATTGTGGCAGTACCTGCCGCAACACCGGTGACTAAACCGCCAGCGCTTACCGTGGCTACCAGATTGTTGCTGGAAGACCAGGTGACGTCTTTGTTCGTGGCATCAGCTGGCGCTACCGTGGCGGTAAGCTGCTGGGTGGCACCAACATTGACAGTTGCCGTAGTTGGCGCTACCGTCACTCCAGTTACAGCAACTGATGCCCAAGCACTCTGTGGCATAAATACAAATGTAGATAGCATCACCGATACTATCAATAGCCATGATACCATTTTTTTGTGCATGTTTTCCCTCCTTAAATAAACAAATTGCTATTTTGAATTAAACAGCCTGTTTGTTCCAGATTCCTCCTGCCCAAAGATGTCCAGTTCTGCCTGGAGAAGAATGTTGTCCACTATTTGACGCTACCCGTGGCGCAGGCTTTTCACCTCCTGTTTGATTTGTTTTTTTGATCGCGGCTATGGTTGCATTTTTGACTGCGCTCCATCACCTCCAGTAAAAGCTTTGACCAGTTGACTTCGATCTTCAGTCCTTCTACAACATCAGTTACCATTCTGCCACCAGCCTGAGCTTGGCAACAGTTCCACCCTCGTGGCGTTGTTGCCTGCCTGGCAAAGGTTACCGGTGAAACCGCACACTAGGCTGCTACCTGCAACGGTCGTACCGCCTCTCTGGCCCAGACCAGAATGACCTCTTCATCAGCAAATAGGTAAAATCAACCGCAACGACAGGAATAAGCTCTTGCTGTATAATACGCAACAAGATGACAGCCATTTCAGCAATGTCAATTTGACAAAAAGCGCCAAACATTCCGACACCGTAGCCGAAACTCCAGATGACGACCCTATCCATGACGTCTAAAGGCACCGCCGTGGCGGTTAGCTACTCGACCAGAGCAACCTGCTATTCCAAACACCATTTTTCCGACCACTGGCATGTATTTTCTTTCGAACAATGAACTAAAAGACTTTATTACTTAGGTAAATTTTAGTCGAATTCCTAAAGGTTGTCAAGCAAGTTTTTTGTTAGATTTTAAGTTTATTTGACATCGTATCACTTCGCTTATTTGACAGCTCATAAATAATCTCCATTTCAGGAAGTCTTTCAACTACTGAAGTTGAGAGAAAGTTTTTTGATTTTTCTTGCAAAAATAACTAATACTATAAGGGATATAACGATCTAATAGATCTGGTGTATTGTAGTCATCATATAAAGCTGGCTGGAAAGAAAGTGGAAGGATCTGTTTTATAGCTTATCGATTCGTTCTAATTATTTAACGCCTAATTCAAAAGATAACCGACTTTAGATTTACTCCGGAACAGGTTATAGCTTGGCTCAACAATATCAGTTGAAGCCTTGAACACAAAAATGTGTATTTATTTGACTATCGCAGTAATGTTTCGGCTGAAATCGAGAAAGTTTTTGACATTGATTTTAGCAACAAGAAACTCTAGTTGAGTAAAATAAAAAATATTTTGGCATCACCGAAAATAAATAAAGCGTGCTGGGTTTTTATATTACTTGCGCGGGAAAACCTCGGGCGTGGCGTCCGGGGATGAAAGCGCAGTCGTTTAACTTACAAACATTGGTGTTTTGTTGTCTAAAAATTTTACTATAAGTACTGGTTTTTCATATATACCTTTAAGCACCAAGACCATTAGGAAGGGGGTAAAGTAAGTTGCTCGCTACTCAGAAAGTAAGAATTAAAAAGCTTTCGCTTGACGAATATGAAGCTATGCGTTTACTTCACCGTTATGCTAAAAACCTTTATAACGTCGGACTATACGCCTTACGGCAACATTATTTTGCCACAGGGAAACTATTAGGCTTTACCGCACTCTACCATCAGTGCAAATTAAACGAAAACTATAGGATGATCCAAGCCGGAGCAAGCCAGCAGATACTAAAAAATGCACACGAAGCTATGAAATCTTTCTTAAGTTTAAGCAGAAAAGCAGCACAAGGACAATACCCGTAAGAGAAAGTGCGAGTTCCGAAATATCTGCCAAAGGATAGCTATGGACAAATCTCCTGTTCGGCTAATGCTATCTCTACACGCAATGGCTATTTTCTCGTGCCGATGTCCAGAAGCTTTGTGAAAGCACATCCCGGCTTAAGCATTACTATTCGAGTTCCGAGTCGTATTGCTTATTTAGCAATTAAAGAAGTGCGCCTAAACCCTCTACACCATGCCCGCTACTTAGAGGCGGAGTTTGTTTACAAAACCAAAGGGGAGAATTTATCACCTAAACAAATGCCGGGGGTATTAGCTATTGATCTCGGAGTAGATACATTAGCTGCCAGTATCAGCACCAATGGCACAGCGTTTCTAATTGACGGCAAACGCCTAAAAGCAGAAAACCAGTGGTACAATAAAGAACGAGCACGACTTCAGGCTGTAAAGTCAGCTAAGAAATACGAAACCCGAAAGATGGCTGCTATAGCCTATAATCGGGAAAACCTTATGCGTGACTACATGAGCAAATCAGGACATCTTATTCTCCATTATTGCCTAGATAACAAGATCGGCAAGGTTGTAGTCGGCGTCAATCCCGGCTGGAAGCAGCAGATAAACATCGGACGCACGAACAACCAGAACTTTGTACAAATTCCTTTCTGGAAGTTTAGGCGTTTTCTCAAGCATTTATGTGAACAAAACGGGATCGCATATGCAGAAATTACAGAAAGCTATACATCTAAAGCAAGCTTTTTAGACCGGGACATATTGCCGGAGTTTAATGCCGAAAGCATTGAAGGGTTTATGTTCAGCGGCAAACGCATAAAGCGAGGGCTATACCGAAGCTCAAACGGACGAACTGTTAACGCTGACTTAAACGCTGCGGCTAACATATTACGCAAAGCTGTTCCGGATGCCGACTTATCTGCAATAGACCGAGCGCTTTGTTTAAACCCCGTTCGGTTTTACCCATTAGCTACTCAGAAGAAGCGTTTACTTAAAAGTAAAGCAGCGGCCTGACGGCGACTGCTTAGAGGTCACTTGTACGACCTGCCGGGCTCTTTTACGAGACCCGGGAATCCTCGCATTTTAATGCGGGGAGGAAGTCAACTTGCTCAAAGTGGTTGGGCAGGCGTTTCTTCTGTTTGTTGCAATCTTTTTCTCTGTGGCAACATTCCTGCGGCAATATTTGTAGCAACTTTGTCCTCATAATATTTAAACGTTCCATCGGGCATCTGTTTTTTTCTGGTTTCTATATGGTATTCGATTTTAACTTCTTGTCCAACAGATAAAGAAGTCATGGCTGTTTCTGCCCATTTACCAAAAGCTATAAAACTAGGAAATGCCAATTCTTTACTTTTGGTCTTAATATTAAAACGAGGGCTTTGTGAACAGATTACCAGAATTACTATTCCTTTTGTTGTTAAGGGAGGCTTTCGAGTAAGAGTTCCTTGCACTATTCCCTTGTTTTCATATCTTATTTCGTTTTATTCTAGTTTTTCTAATATTGTTTCCATTATTTAGTCCCCTTTCGTATTAAAAATGCATGAATTAAATCTCGTTAGATAACTTTTTAATGTTTTTATAAAATATTTTTTGCAAAACCCCAATGTCTTGTTTATATCCTTATGAGTTCAAAAAAATTCATTTAAGGAGAGGTAAGATATGAGCCAAAATTCAGAAAAACGAAAAACATTGAAAATTTCCGAAGTAGCCAAAGAAATTGGAATAAACGAAATAGCCGCATACGAATTAGCAAAGCAGCAAGATTTCCCTGCATTTTTTATTGGCAAGCGCATAATTGTTCCAAGAGAAGCTTTTATGACTTGGCTGAATAATTCTGCTTTTGAGAAAAAAAATTATTCCGGGAAATTTACAAAACGTCAATCATAAATTTTAATGCAATTCTAATATACCCAAGGCGGCTTTGGCAATCTGACTGGAGCTAAAAGCAAATGAAAAGGAGTAAAAACGAAAAACTCCCGGCGAAACTATTAACCAGAGGTTAGAAAGAGGTTTCTGTTATGTTTATTCTATCATACAAACACGCTAAAAAAAAACACGCAGCGGTCGGAAGAGGTGAACCGCATGATTAGCTTCTTCCCACTGCATAAAATTACGATCGAGGATTGCGAAGAGTTCCGAAAATTAACACCAGCCGAAAAGCTTTGCTATTGGTTACTAATAAGCGAATTTAACCGGCGAGGCGAATTTTATAAATCGGATCTCGAAATTGCCGTTACCCTAGACCTAAGCGAAGCAAAGATAAGAAGTGCTAGACGCAAATTAGGCAAGCTAGAGTTTATTAAGTACCGCAGCGGCTCTATTACGGGTGGGCGCAAGCTGGCGACAACATATGAATATGTTAAATGGGCAACCCCCGTTGAAGGCTATTTTTTCGCACAGATACAACGCTACAGCTTCGAGGCGATGTTAAGCTACTTGCGCAAAGGAAACTTTACACATGCCGATGTTGTCGTATACGTTTATTTGGCCTATCTGTTTTGGAAGAACCGAGGCGCAAAAGAAGATCAAAGTTTTTTTGTAACAAAGGCCAAATTGCAGGAATTAACAAACATTCCAAACATACAACAGAAAATTAAAAATCTTTATGATAAGTTTTTATTTGGCAACGGCATGCACTTATTCGAATATTCCGATAAGTATCACAAACTAGCATTTAGCAAATGGGCTTCATTTGCAGATCCGAGTGAGAACGAAAATAGCCAAAGGAATGCCGAGGCCTATATAAACGATATTAAGGCAAAAGTATCAGCCAAGAAAAAGGCAGCTGAAACAAAAACAAAGGCCACAGTGTTAATGGCATGAGTAAGTCCAAAATAATGTCCGCACCTCCCAAGAAAAGAAACAAGCCAGCGATACGAAACCCAGCTAAAGCTTGTAATCCAACAGCCGTAAGTGATACAAAAACGATGCATCTATCTTAATTCTATCTATCGGTAAGTGATACGGCGTAAGTGATACGGCGTAAGTGATAAGGCGTAAGTGATAAGGCGTAAGTGATACAAAACAAGTACATAATGTATCGTTTTTGTATCACCCACCCAATAAGGTATATAAGATCTATAAGAACTATAAGATCTATAGATCTATAGATCAAATTAGGAAATAAATACTATTACGAAAAGAACAAGTTACTATTCATCAACGAAAGCGAGGTTATTCAAAATGGCAAAGTACGGGGATAAAGCAAAAGACAAGATCTCAAGGCCCGAACAAGAAACGCTTATTATTTTCAACAACGAGGACGAAGCCGCAAAGGTTTATTCATGGGATTCGGCACTAATTCGAAAGATGTAGAAACTAGCGGCGAAACATTATAACACAGTAAGCCAAACAAGCGAGGACGCATATTCTAAAACTTATATTATACCGATTAAAGGCACGTGAAGCCAAAGCTGGTTCTAAAATCAGTTCTAGCGTCAAAACATACAATGGGTGATGTAAGATCTCGAAGCGAAATTAAGCGTCAATACCAAATACCTTGTCCTCTTGTTTTCAATGGCCTAAAATGGCAATATCAGCGTTATAGAACCCAATCAAAAAGGAGGCGGAATTATGAAAAAACAGTATACAAAGGCACAATGTAAACTATGCGCAAAAAAAAGAACCTTAAGCCCACGTATTTGGTCAGATGAAAAACTTAATTGCGTAGAGCCTCTTGTTAGATTCCTTTTTATAGGACTATTTTCAAACGCTCAGGATGATGGACAAATTTGTGGCGACGAAGAGTTTTTAACTCAACTAATATTTTATTGCAATTTTGATATAACACCAAATATTGTAAGCCAATGGTTGGAAAAATTAGATTCACTTAATCTAATAAAGCTTTACCAAATCAACAATGTTAAATACATTCAGATAAAAAACTTTTCCGAATATCAAACGATCCGGAAAAACCCGGCGCATGAACGTTCATGTGTTGATGTGGGAACAACTGGAAAACCACGCATGAACGATCACGCATTAGGTAAAATTTCGGAACCTCTTGCCCAGAAACCCACCAACAAAGCGGTTTTATCCCCAAGCATGAACGATCATGCATCGGCGCATGAACGTTCATGTGTTGATGTAAAAACACTATATATATATTCTAAGGCTATAGAAGAGACTAACACTGAAGCTATAGAAGAGACTAACACTAAAGCTATAGATTATATACCATCGGGTAAAGATATAATTCCAGGGTCAGTTGAGGAAAAAACAAAAAAACCCGAGAAAACAAACGATTACGAAAACGAAAACTTTGAGCAAGTTTTCAAGCTCTATAACGAGATTTGTGTATCATTACCAAAAGGAATACAGTTGTCCGACAAGCGCAAAAAAAAGACTACTTTCACGCAGAGTTGACACTTTTTTATACATAAATAAGTCGTTTATACAGGGAAAACAACCGCTTAGAAATGGCAAAAAAGCTTTATGTATAGAGGAATTAAGCGGATATAAAGCTCAAAAGAGAGAAATAAGCCTAGAGGCCTTTTTATACAAGATTGATATTGGGGGTGCTGAAACTTTGTGATTGTTGACGCTGAGGCGGGCTGGCAGGCAAACGCAAAAATTTGCAAAATGCGAAGCAGGGCTATATTATAAAAACACCCTCGAAAAAATGTTGATATTAAACCATAATTTTTTCAGATTGAAGGCTAGAAACAATTTTTATTATCGAGGTAAGGCAAACACCCTACCCCATATAAACAAATAGCAATAAGGGAGGAAGAAGAAAATGCCAAGTAAAAGACGCGGAAATAACGAAGGCAGCATTTACAAGCGAGCTGATGGCTCGTGGACGGGACAGGTTAGCATTGGGCATGATTCAGAAACAGGCAAACGAAAACGAAAAAGCTTTTACGGACAAACGCGTAAAGAAGTATCAGACAAAATAGCGAAAGTATTGCGAGGAATGGATGAAGGGATATATATTGAACCAACCAAGATAACTATAAGTGAATGGCTGGATAAATGGCTTATGGTTTATAAGAAGGGACAGCTAAAAACCAGCACCTACGAAAGTTATGAAGACCTAATTGCTAACCATATAAATCCTGGTTTGGGTAAGATCCAACTTTCTAAACTACAAGCTCATGTGTTGCAAACGTTTTACAACGAAAAGCTCAATGCAGGTCGTAAAGATGGAAAGGGCGGACTTTCAACAAGAACGGTTAAATATTTTCATTCGATAATCAGAGAGGCGCTTGAGCAGGCAGTAAAAGAAGGCATGATCCCCCGTAACATTGCAGATGCTACTAGCCCCCCAGTAACAAAAAACAAACAAATGCAACCATTAACGGAGACTGAACTATTAGCATTTTTTGATTATGCTGGGAAGGATAGGCTGTATGCCGCTTATATGACGGCAGCTTTTACTGGTTTGCGTCGTGGTGAGCTGCTAGGTTTAAACTGGAACGCTGTAGATTTAGACAAAGGTATAGTAAATGTTACAAGACAATTGTTATCCCTTAAAAATGGACTATTTTTAGAAGAAACTATAAAAACCAAAGACGGCAAGCGAAGTATATTATTAACCAATGATAACATTCAAGAACTGAAGGCTCACAAAGAGCGACAAGAACAAGAAAAGCTTTTAGCACGTGAAGTATATCAAGATAGTGGGTTCGTGTTCTGCAAAGAAGACGGCACAGCGCTTGATCCGAAGTGGTTTTTAAAACACTTTCAACTTTTGCTAAAAAAGGCAAATCTTCCAATAATAAGAATTCATGATCTGAGACATACCCATGCAACTTTATTATTACAAAGAGGCGTTCCTGCAAAGTTAGTGCAAGAGCGACTAGGCCATAAGTCAATCACAATGACGCTTGATTTATATAGCCATGTTAACTCAGAAATGGCAAAGACGGCAGCGGTAAGTCTAAATGGGTTTATGAGCAAAGAAAACCCCCTTGCGAAATCACAAGAGGGATAAAGAGAACCGGTATCCTTTTGCTTAGAGCAGGGCTGCAACCCTGCTTTTTTGTTGTTTCCCAAAATGGCATTACAATTGCAGTATTTTTGTTTTTTTCTGTACTTTTTAGACTTTTGCGATCCCAATTTTCCTTGGTATAACTGGTGGGCCATCAGGGACTCGAACCCGGGACACCCTGATTAAGAGTCAGGTGCTCTACCAACTGAGCTAATGGCCCTTAAAACATGTATACTATTGGT
>Ga0209316_100143_pt1 | contig 26523 bp, 20 predicted proteins | sample 3C3metaG_FD_184150 | JGI IMG/M metagenome (GOLD analysis project Ga0209316, IMG submission 184150) | Freshwater bacterial and archeal communities from Indian Creek, Illinois, USA - 3C3 metaG (SPAdes) (version 3) | ecosystem: Environmental > Aquatic > Freshwater > Unclassified | place: USA: Indian... | reverse complement strand
ACCCCGCTCATTTTCCAGGCCGCCACATGCGCAGCCTTAGTCTTGCTATCAATTATCTTCATGGCTTTTTAACTCAAAGGTAAAAGCCGAAACACTCTTAGAAAATATGGGGTTAGTGGGGCGGATACAATCCACGCGCCCGCAGGGGGCGCGACGGGACTTTCATCCCCCAGGGATTTAAGTTCTCACGGTTTCAATCCACGCGCCCGCAGGGGGCGCGACCTCGCTCCTTGTATCGGGCAGTCGTGAGGGTGAGTTTCAATCCACGCGCCCGCAGGGGGCGCGACAGCAACAAGGGCAATCGCCAGAAGGATGTATGCAGTTTCAATCCACGCGCCCGCAGGGGGCGCGACCTATTACTGTTTTCATGTGTTTTTCATTTTTCTTAGTTTCAATCCACGCGCCCGCAGGGGGCGCGACGCACTCCGATAAGAGCAACAAGGGCAATCGCCAGTTTCAATCCACGCGCCCGCAGGGGGCGCGACAAGGACGCACCACATCGTCTAAATAGTTTTTCCTGTTTCAATCCACGCGCCCGCAGGGGGCGCGACCCTGTATCGTTTCGCACCGATAGACCTTACTTGGTTTCAATCCACGCGCCCGCAGGGGGCGCGACACTACCATGTGGACTTCATGCCTCATTGGGAACGTTTCAATCCACGCGCCCGCAGGGGGCGCGACAGCCAAAGTAGCATGATTAAGAGGCAGTTTGTACTGGTTTCAATCCACGCGCCCGCAGGGGGCGCGACGTATGAGCTGCAACATCTGCAATGTTCTGATGAGTTTCAATCCACGCGCCCGCAGGGGGCGCGACAACCTGCAAACCAGCGCGATTAGCTTCATACTTCGTTTCAATCCACGCGCCCGCAGGGGGCGCGACACCTCTTTCTGGTTCAATAGCATAAGTGAGTGTCAGTTTCAATCCACGCGCCCGCAGGGGGCGCGACTCACAAACGTTTCGTTGAGCACCGGATTAGCAGCGTTTCAATCCACGCGCCCGCAGGGGGCGCGACCACGCACACGCAAACGCAAACCCACACTTGCACGCGTTTCAATCCACGCGCCCGCAGGGGGCGCGACTCAAGTTTCTAATATTTGCTACTTCTGCATCCGGTTTCAATCCACGCGCCCGCAGGGGGCGCGACCTTTCGGCAGCCGAGAAGCCGGAGCAGCGCCTCGTTTCAATCCACGCGCCCGCAGGGGGCGCGACATGATCCTTTTATTTTTCATTTCGGGGTCTCAATGTTTCAATCCACGCGCCCGCAGGGGGCGCGACTTGTTGCCATGGCTGTATTTTTTATCGTTGTTGGTTTCAATCCACGCGCCCGCAGGGGGCGCGACCCCGGCCGTACCGCAGTTGGGCGACTGATCCGTGTTTCAATCCACGCGCCCGCAGGGGGCGCGACGTTGTAATTCAACTGCAAAGGAACTGATATTTGCGGTTTCAATCCACGCGCCCGCAGGGGGCGCGACTTTAATGGTGCTGCCTTATCTTTCATTTTTATATGGTTTCAATCCACGCGCCCGCAGGGGGCGCGACATATGTTGGGGCATTATATCCAAACAATCGCCTGTTTCAATCCACGCGCCCGCAGGGGGCGCGACCAAAAATGGAGTTATTCAAGACTATATTTTCATGTTTCAATCCACGCGCCCGCAGGGGGCGCGACATTCAACCATACGGCACCCTTGGCCCCATTTGGTGTTTCAATCCACGCGCCCGCAGGGGGCGCGACTAAACTGCCCATCCCCATTGATATGGAATTTTAGTTTCAATCCACGCGCCCGCAGGGGGCGCGACACAGCATTAGTTTTGGCAATAACATTTTAATTAAGTTTCAATCCACGCGCCCGCAGGGGGCGCGACGGGGGTATTAGCAGTATCATCCATTTTTATTCTGGTTTCAATCCACGCGCCCGCAGGGGGCGCGACTGCTTACTGATAATAACTTTACGCAATTTATTGAGTTTCAATCCACGCGCCCGCAGGGGGCGCGACATATTCTCACTATCCAACTCACCCAATCTATTTTTGTTTCAATCCACGCGCCCGCAGGGGGCGCGACTTTATTTTAATTGCCTTATTCGAAGAATACTCAGTTTCAATCCACGCGCCCGCAGGGGGCGCGACCGGAAGCCCTTTGACCGCTAAATATATGCCACTTGTTTCAATCCACGCGCCCGCAGGGGGCGCGACTAGATGTGGCCAATGGTCATCAGGAAAAGATTTTGTTTCAATCCACGCGCCCGCAGGGGGCGCGACTCTTTCAGCAATATATTCAATTGTGTAATCCCCCGTTTCAATCCACGCGCCCGCAGGGGGCGCGACTTGATAAGAATTTAGTTAACTGTCGTAATAAACCGTTTCAATCCACGCGCCCGCAGGGGGCGCGACTTTTCAGTGTTCATAATATTTTGATTTATGCGTTGTTTCAATCCACGCGCCCGCAGGGGGCGCGACTGCTTTCGGCAGCCGAGAAGCCGGAGCAGCGCCTCGTTTCAATCCACGCGCCCGCAGGGGGCGCGACGCTAATGCGGCGCAGGGCACCGCCAACACGGCCCGTTTCAATCCACGCGCCCGCAGGGGGCGCGACTCTATGTGGGTGAAATTCATTATGATTGGAACGAGTTTCAATCCACGCGCCCGCAGGGGGCGCGACCCATATTTGTTTCGTATAAATACAATATATCGTGTTTCAATCCACGCGCCCGCAGGGGGCGCGACTGGGGTGCGGGCAATTTTACATTAGATAATATGCGTTTCAATCCACGCGCCCGCAGGGGGCGCGACTTAATTCGGGTGAACTCAACCCTATTTTTATTTTGTTTCAATCCACGCGCCCGCAGGGGGCGCGACCTTTCGGCAGCCGAGAAGCCGGAGCAGCGCCTCGTTTCAATCCACGCGCCCGCAGGGGGCGCGACTTCGCACTTAGATTCAGGCATTAGAATCACAACAAGTTTCAATCCACGCGCCCGCAGGGGGCGCGACGAAGGTGGGATTAATTATTGGTGCGATAGGGTTATGTTTCAATCCACGCGCCCGCAGGGGGCGCGACCTAGTTATTTGTGTACACATCTCTGGTACGATTAGTTTCAATCCACGCGCCCGCAGGGGGCGCGACCAAACCGCTCATCCGTAATGATGTAATCAATAAGTTTCAATCCACGCGCCCGCAGGGGGCGCGACCACTTCATCCTCCTGTGCTGTGTCGGCGAGTTTAAGTTTCAATCCACGCGCCCGCAGGGGGCGCGACGAAACGGGTAGAATTTTTATTGAAGTCGACGAAGTTTCAATCCACGCGCCCGCAGGGGGCGCGACTTTGTTTATTATCTTTTTTTGATTTATATCTAGGGTTTCAATCCACGCGCCCGCAGGGGGCGCGACTCTGTTTCCCTAAATTCTCGCTTACAATTCCAACGTTTCAATCCACGCGCCCGCAGGGGGCGCGACCGGCGGTTCTTGCGAAGACCATAAATTAATCACAGTTTCAATCCACGCGCCCGCAGGGGGCGCGACCTAAAGACCTGTGGGTTTTATGCTCCGTTTTTATAGTTTCAATCCACGCGCCCGCAGGGGGCGCGACTCAAGTTGCTGCTTTTAAAACCTATGATAAGGAGTTTCAATCCACGCGCCCGCAGGGGGCGCGACTTGATTCCAGAACATTCGTCCAATTCTTATCAAGTTTCAATCCACGCGCCCGCAGGGGGCGCGACTTCCTTTAGTGGTGTTAAAATAACGAATCTTGGTTCGTTTCAATCCACGCGCCCGCAGGGGGCGCGACTGCTCATCTTTGGCGGATTCTACAACTACCTGAGTTTCAATCCACGCGCCCGCAGGGGGCGCGACTCCTTTCTTTCGGTCTGTCAATGTCCCCTCGAGAGTTTCAATCCACGCGCCCGCAGGGGGCGCGACGATATAAGGGAGGAGCTGGATACAATCGTATTGAGTTTCAATCCACGCGCCCGCAGGGGGCGCGACGTAATCATTTTTAATATTTTTCTTTTCATATATGTTTCAATCCACGCGCCCGCAGGGGGCGCGACTACACCATAAACTTGGGCAGATGGATGATCGTATGTTTCAATCCACGCGCCCGCAGGGGGCGCGACGTCAAACATACTGAGCACATTGTTGAGAGTTTGAAGTTTCAATCCACGCGCCCGCAGGGGGCGCGACATATTGCGGATGATCATATTTTTTATATAGTAAAGTTTCAATCCACGCGCCCGCAGGGGGCGCGACTGATGGAATATTTGGCAATGGCTTTAAATGATTCGTTTCAATCCACGCGCCCGCAGGGGGCGCGACACTAAGGCAACCAATCCCGATTGGGAATTCAAAAGTTTCAATCCACGCGCCCGCAGGGGGCGCGACCCCATCTCTTTCAGACTTTAATTTACTTTCAACGTTTCAATCCACGCGCCCGCAGGGGGCGCGACTTATTTTCATTTGTTCTAATTAACTTTATGTTTTCGTTTCAATCCACGCGCCCGCAGGGGGCGCGACACTACGCAAACGAAGCGTTTTTAACGTTTATGCAGTTTCAATCCACGCGCCCGCAGGGGGCGCGACAGAGATTTTGCTTCCTCATATTCATATATGTCTTGTTTCAATCCACGCGCCCGCAGGGGGCGCGACATCGAAGTTTTTTAATTCAAGTTGGTTTCGTGTAGTTTCAATCCACGCGCCCGCAGGGGGCGCGACTATTGTACCACCAACCGATTTAATTTCATCCTTAGTTTCAATCCACGCGCCCGCAGGGGGCGCGACAAACAACATCTAGATATTTTTTGTTTAAGACATAGTTTCAATCCACGCGCCCGCAGGGGGCGCGACCCCAATTCGTATGTAATCCACACAATCATTATTTGTTTCAATCCACGCGCCCGCAGGGGGCGCGACATATCGTGCGAATAACACTTACCGCACACAACATGTTTCAATCCACGCGCCCGCAGGGGGCGCGACCCGTAACTACATTTAATCCTATTTGATCAATCAAAGTTTCAATCCACGCGCCCGCAGGGGGCGCGACTGTCTGGTTGTGGGATGCAGTCGGACACAAAACAAGTTTCAATCCACGCGCCCGCAGGGGGCGCGACTGTACACTCTTTAATGTGCTATAAAACAGTAGTTTATAACGCTAATTTTGCGAACCTTATTTTTTTTGTGTTCATAATGCTAAAAAAATTACTCTTTTCTTTGCACAAAGCTTATCTGTCGTGAGTTTGCGAAATTACCGTAAAATGCCGACAGCAATAGGTTCGCACTCAAACTATCAATTGATCGGCCTCGGGATTGAACGAAGGCTTAGCCCCAAAGTGATCAACTTTATTGAGCCATTTGCTGCCAAGATAATAAAATCTAAGGCTATCCTTTTCACTGTCAATGATGCTTATCAGATTATGACGAAGCATTGTCAATTGCGCCGGATCGAGTACGCACTCAAATACGCTGTTTTGCACTCTTTGCCCGTGGTTTACACATGCCTTAGCTACTTTTCTGAGCCGCTTACGGCCCTCAGGTGTAGTAGTTTGGACATCGTATGTAATCAATACCAACATGATTTTGATTGTTATTTCATAATAAATGCAGGATAAGCCTCCATATCTCCACGGATATATCTTGCAAGCAAAATTGCCTGTACATGTGGCAGCAATCCTACGGAGATGTTTTCTTCCAAAAAAGGATGCAAAATCGTATCAAGCTTGCGTTTCTGCCATGTGGTTATGAATTCTTTGCGTGTTTCATCAGTCATCTGGATGCCAATACCACCGGGCGAACGAAATCCATTTATGCCGATTTGCTTTCTGTTGATCAAAGTCAGCACCAGCCTGTCGGCAAGATATGGGCGTAGCTCCTCCATCAAATCCAAAGCAAGGCTTGCTCTGCCAGGCCTATCGGTGTGCAGAAAACCCACATACGGGTCTAATCCCACCGTTTCGAGCGCCGATTGGACATCATTTGCCAGCAAAGTGTAAGCGAATGACAGCATAGCATTAACAGGGTCGCGGGGTGGGCGCCTGTTGCGATTGCTTATGTTGAAGTGTTCCTTCTGGCTAATAATCATATTGTTGAATATGCCAAAGTATTGATTGGCTGCGTCCCCTTCAATACCCCGGAGTATTTCTATTGTTTGGGCTTGGTACGCCTGTTTTTGTCTAATTGCCAATGTTGCAGAGGCTGAAACCATTTCTGGCATTTCGTCTGGGCTCCCGTGGTCACGGATTACCCGTTGAACAACATTGCGGCAATTGGCAATTTTTGATGAAACGAAAACACTGCTCAACGCCAGGGCTTTATCAGGATCATCAGCATAGCGGTATTGCTGTCTGCGCAGCAACACATTGCCCCTTATTTTTCCGGATACACGGGCAAGAAACCTCCCCTGTCCCGACAGGAAACATACCGAAACATTATTTTCTGTACACAATGATAACAACGCAGGACTTACCCCCATATAACCAAATGTAACGATTGCTTCAATGTTGTGTACCGGAAGTCTGAACTTCTCCTCCTCCCCTACCTTTACCACAACATTTAGCCCATCGCGTGAAAGATAAGAATCTGGAGATGTTACATAGAGTGTATTGAGAAGCTTTCTCATTCCAACGAATTTATGAGATTATTTTCCAGATAGCCAATTACATCCTTTCCCTTTTCGATTGATCTTGGCAGACAGATGTCGAAAAGCGAACATGAATGACAATGCTTTTTATAAACCGGATTTGGTGTATGGCCGCGGACAAATAAGTCGTGCATCCTTAATGATGCTTCCCTAACCTCCTGCCTTAGATTATGATCAAGGCTCACCTGATAGCGCTTGTGTGGCATTCCGTAATACATAAAACCCTCCGGAATATGAACCTGGTTCATCTCTTCGAGGCACATTGCCTGAGCGCACAATTGCAAAATATCGCAGTTTGTGGGCTTTGGCACACCTCGTTTGTATTCGATGGGTATCAGGTTCCAAAAACCAAGTTTGCCGGGAATGGTGATTGCATTTTCTTCATCAGCCGTCTTGTGCAATTCGACCAAATCGGATTTGCCATACAAGCCCAGTTGAAATGAAACAAGCGGTACAGCCCGGATAAATTGAACATCGCCCCTTGATTCGCTCTTCATAAAATCATCAACCCGTTCGTGCAGTATTTTCCCTTCGGCAGTAAAACGGTTTTCGTTCCAATGTTGCTCGATATAAATGAGGGCATATTGCCTTTCGCAAAAGGCAATATGCTGAATACCGGACAACATTAATAAATGTTCCTCTTTATACATAAAGCAAAATGCAATATATCCCGAAAGTCGTATGCCAAAGCAACAGTAGTACGGAGCTAACCCCAGTTAGTCAGGTGTCTTGAAACAACCACGTTATTTAGTCAGGGGTTATAACAAATTTTAAAATCCATCAATAATTTCAGGCGTTAGTCCATCCAATTTTCCAAGATCGTAGCCCCCATCAGGCTTCACTTTAAGTAAACCATGAACCTTGGCTGATGAATACTTTCCGGCCTTACTGCCATGATTCCACCAAAACACTTTAAGTACTTCCATACTTCCAGCCGGCCTCGCTGAGGATTCGTCGTTCTCAAAAAGTTTCGGGAGTATGACCTTAATCGCATTGGCATCGTCGTTTGAAAATCCGGTTTTTTCGGCCAATTGGGGGTTCATACTGCCATAAAAGACATAAACTGCCTTATCCAAACGGTGTCTCATACCCATAGTATCTGAGCTTTTTTTACCATCAGGTGTAGTTTCGCTGTTCACACTCTTTGTAATCTGAATACTTTCGGGCTTAATTGGCTCAACACTAAATGCAGAATGTACAGAAACAGGACCACGAACAGGAATCGACACGCCGGTATCACCACCGGCATCGGCCTCATTATCAACGCTTTTACCTTTCTTGCTCTTGTCAGCCTTAAAAGCAAATACCTGGCCGAAAGCACGCACATCGAACCATTGTTTACAAGCCGACTCATATGTTAAATTGTCTTTCAAAGTTTTATCGACTCGATCTTTCAAGCTTTTGGCATCGTCAACCTTTCGTTCATCGCATTGAACAAAAATGGAGTACAGGTAATTTCCATTTTCGTCCTTTGCTTCCATTAAGCGATCGCGTATTTTACGCTTAGACATACATCGCTCATTTCGCCATATCCATCATAGTCCATTCGAGGACGGTTTCCGTTTAACGGATCTCCGTTAGGATTTGCTTTAGTTACACGCAGAATCACTGCAAAGTCAATTTTGTTTTCTAATGTTGTCATATTTTTCGGTTTTTAAAGATTTCAATTTTTTTGGACTAAAGCCCTTTTTGTTTAAATGTACATTTAATTCTCAGCTAAAGGTCGGTGTTATTAATAAAAGTTGCATTTGTCATCAGTCAATGCATTTAAAATGAAATACATCTGATGCCTTAGCATCAAGTGTTTAAGTTCTACTCTTTTTCGGTTACTTCAGCTTCTGGCTTCTTGTAGGCAAGTTCTAGTCGTTGACAATGATACCCCAACAGATACGCGCCTGATAACCTTCCGTCTTTTTCATAATCACCAGGCAGAAATTTTGAGTGGATTTCGTCAAGCAACCCCTTCATTTTATATAGCACTGACGGACGATTAGCTTGAAGCCTTGATTTATAAGGCACCAAAGCGGATTCTATATTTCGCCAGGTGGGGAAAGGGAAATCGGCAAATCGCTGCATTAGCCGGGCGGCAGTTGTTTCCCTTTTTTCATTAGCTGCATACAAAGCAGTTTCCTCGAGATGTTCTGCCACGGCAAGCAATCGTCCGTACAGATAATCCCTGTCTGTTCTTTCATTTTCTAAAGCCATAATTTTGTTGTTTTTATTATTTGAATTTCTTATTTGGTAACAACTGTATAATGCGCAAGCAATTGACAAGGCTTGTTCCCATTGCCATTGTTCATTTTCACGATAAGCCAAACGATTTGAAACCCTTTTTATGGCAGTAAAAACTAAATCTATTGGAACATTTCTTCCATCGACAATGCAAGGAAGAAGTCTTTCAACCACAGAGCGTTTAAATTTTTCAAAATCTTTATCCCTCTTTGTTCCATAGCAAGCTTCTGCGATAACTCGAGGAGCAGGTGCAAATACCAGATTTCCGGCGTGTTTTTTCTTTTTATCAATTGGATCTTGAATAAATTCCCGAAAAAACCACGCCATTTCCCTATGCCAGTTTTCAATTCTCTCCAAAAAGCCGGAGCCTGTTAATTCCCGGTAATAGGTTATAGAAAGACGGCCCGGGCCTGCCGAATCGAGCCCCATCACAACAATTTTTTCAGAATTTCCCATATCGGCCTTATATCCGGCAATTCTGGCCGATAGTTTACGCGCAAAACGCTGCCCTGCATCTGAATAGATTGTTGTTGTAATTTCTTGGATTTTCTCTTCATCAGTTTCATCGAAAATTGAAGGAGTACCAGCTAATGCATCGGGAGTTTTTTTTCCGGAAACGGCCCAGGAAACAATTACCTGATCACCATTTCTAAAACTTTGTCGATTGATAAGCCAACTTAAAGCTCTATGAGCTTTCTGAGAAACATCAGCAGATATAGTTGCTGACTGAGTTGCTATCTCTTCTTTTTTTCCATCAATTATAACTTCATCTGTCAAAAATCTTCCTCTAAAGGTATAGCCCGATCTGTCGTTTGATGAAATTAGTTTTGCTCCATCTCCACTGTGCCTTATTTTCTTGGGATGGTTTAATGCTAAAGGACTTAATTTCCCTGTAACCATGCAAATATCCTTAATTGCATCTTGCGTAGCATAAAAGTTTTGCCAACTCTCGAATAATGGCTTACATTTCCAGCATCTCGATTCATCCACGCCCGGAATCTCAACTTTCCAACGAACAAACAAATCGGCAGGGTCTTCATTATCAACTATTATTTGTTTGTTGGTGCCTAACAAATCTGCAATAACAGTTCCTTTTTGCACATACTTAAATATTGAATTCACCATTGAATGGGTATGTTCAGAATTAGCCCAATTGCCTAATAATTCGATGTATTTATTGTGGTACGAGGTTTTTGGACCATTATAATCTTTGGCAATAAATTGAATTTTATCGCATAATGGATGTGAAGGTGGGTTCATAGTTCTGGCAGCTTCTGACTTTTCAGTGCAAGGAATTACTGTATTTTTTAAATCCTCCAAATTGGCATCAATAAAATTACCATCCCCATCTAAAATAATCTCGATATGAGTATTATTTCTCATATGAAATGGTGGTGTCATAAGTTCATCGAGTGTGCTACAGTTGTCATAAGTGTTGAAGAGTTCTTCTATCCAGCTCATAATTCATCGGCCTCCCCACCGGTTTGATTCATTAATTCGGCATATTCTTCTTCAATGCCTTTCAGGTTTTTGGTCTCACCAAAAGCTTTGGCTTTCATAGGTCTTACTTCTTTAATAATGTTAGAAGGGTTGTCAACATGGCTAAAATCAATCACTCCGTGTCTCATTACAGGAAGCCAAAGGCGGGTAATTAGATTATCCTTTCCGGTTTCATCGGGATAACCAAAACTATGGAACATCAGACCATAGCTTACTTGGTCAATTTCGTCGTAATAGCCCTTCCCCTCTCCAAATGTGCAGGGCTCTGCATACCCCTGGCAATCGCGTGTGCCGAGAAAAATATCCTGCCGCCCACCCCGTTCGAGCATCCTTTGCGCAATTTGAAAATGCTTGCCATCTATACGGTCTTTAGCCAATTCAGGCCGGTGCGGGTTCCATTCGAAATGAGCCAATACCTGGTATTCTACATCAACAAGATAGGTGTAAATGGCAAGGTCGTTGCCACCACTCATTTTTAAAGGCTTTGTTCCTTTGGTTTGCGACCGAACGGGTTTTAATACGCGCACTTTGTCGATGTGCCATACAATGGTTGGTTTCCAATATATGGATTTGGCAACGCCTTTCAGTGCCTCGTAAGTAGGGATGTGATACGAACATCGTTCTCCGCCCATTTTGGTTATGGGGTCTGTAAAGAGAGCATACCTTCCCCAAACCTTAAATTGAATACTGTTTTTGGGTAATTCCATATTACTATTTTATTAGAGTTTCATATTGTGTTGCTATTTCGGTACTTAAGCCAAATTCAGGATGATAATAGCGAGGGTCGCTCAAAGTCAAAACACCTATTTCGGGCACCGCTTTTATAGCGCTGACTTCCATGAGTTTTTTCAAAACATTAGGAAAAACATTCACCGTATATCGCTGTGCCCTTCTAAGCAATTCATACTGCTTCTCGACGGCATACTGCGAAAATAAACCGGCTATGATTTCTTTACCTTCTTCGAAAGGTATAACAATTCCCTGAGTAGGCGCATCTAATGCTTTAAATGCATCGGCGGCCGATTTAAACGATTGGCGAAAATAAATTTCAGGTTTTTTGTTATTAATACGAATATGTTCCGAAACTGCATTGCTGTTGATACTGAGCATATTCAACAAATTATCACTTCTGCCGTTGTCAATATTGAAAGACATTTCCTCAGCCCGGTTATAGAAATAATATTGAAAATACCGGCTCATAGTGTGCGGATTTATAACTTCCTCAGGCAAATCTGAATTTGGATTTGCCATTTCTCTAAAAACCCTTTCGGTTACTTCTTTCCCAATTTTTATATCTGGTAGTGAATCAATTGTTTCATCTGTGGGGTTTATAACAAACACTTTACCAATTGAGCGCCTCCCATTCCTGTTGCAACGCCCTGCAGCCTGTGCAATAGAATCGAGACCTGCAACGAAACGGACAACAGTACCAAAATCCACATCAACACCTGCTTCAATCAACTGAGTACTTATACAAATAAGAGGCTCCTTCAAATCCAACTTTCTGCGAATTTCATTTAGTTTTTCCATACGATGGGAAGAACACATACTGGTACTCAAATGATACACTGGAATATTCTCATTTTTCAAGCAATCCTCATAAATAACCCGAGCATTTTTCTTTGTATTAACAATTACAAGGCAGCTACCGGTTTCATTTGCCTGTTTAGCAGCCAGTTCGGCAATTTCATTGCTGGACCAGCCATTTGGTTTACTTTTATTTTCAACCTCTACCCGTTTTAAATCGTGGAACAATTTTTCTACATTTGGCATAATCTCATTTCGTTCATCAAACGAAACTCTCCCTTTTTCTTCAGATACTTTATTCAGTAGAGGCTGAGTTGCAGTGCACAAAACAACACTGCTACGGCAATAATTTGTTAGATAGTTAATGGCATTACAAAAAAGATGAACTGTACGAACAGGCAAGGTTTGTATTTCATCGAAGATAATCACAGAATTTGCCAACTGGTGCATACGCCTTGCGCTACGCGTACCTCCGGCAAACAATGTTTCAAGCAATTGCACCATTGTGGTAAATATTATTGGTGCATCCCAGTTTTCTGTCAATAATTTATTATTCCAGTTCTGAACCTCCGGCACCAAATTGGAATGATGCTCCAGCACTATTCGCCCGGCTTCTGCCTTATCAATCTCTAGTATTTCACGAACAACCCGTGCGTTCTGGTCAATAATAGAAGTAAAGGGGATTACATAAAATATTCTGTCTAAGCTGTTCTTTTCAGCATGGTGCAATGCAAACCTAAGGCTTGCCAAAGTTTTCCCGCCACCGGTAGGCACAGTGAGTGTAAATACACCTGTTTGGTCCTTAGCTCTTTTTAAACAAGCATCGGAAATTGCACTTCGAATTTCATCTATTTTATTCTTATTCGGTGCTTGTCCGAATTCACGCAATTTTAATTCTAACCGACTTATCAATTCCTTCCAACCAATATAATTGCCTGCCTGACGAGGCTTAGCTTGTCGGGGATTTTCGAAATCGGCCGTATCTTGCCGGTCGGCATCAATCAGGCAACTGTAAAGCATTCGTATCATTAAACCAAATTGAAACTGTGTTTTTATTGAATATTGCGAGTTCTCTGCTGTTGCAATTTTCTTTAAATGCAACATTAACTCCTTTACAATATCTTCTTGATTAAGCAACTTGTTTATTCGTTCAATAAGATCACTTTCTGCTTTCTGCGAGACTTCGTTCAAGAATGTTAGTTCTGCACTTTTATTTAATCGTTTTGATATATTGTCAACTCCCTCAGGAGTCATACAATCAATCAACCCTGAGTGATGAGAGGCAATGCATAAGCCCAAAATATGAGCGGCTATGCGGCTTTGGCCGTTTTTACTTTTAAAGCCTTCCCAAATGTACTGAGCACCTGAGGTGGAGTGATCAATTTTGCCTTTTAATTCGCCAACTTGTACATATTCATCAGCGTCTTGATCTATAATTCCAGTTGCAGACCCGATATAGCTCTGAAAGGCCTCACTATATTTTCCAAAGTCATGCAACAATCCAATAATCTCACCTGCTTGAGGTAAGCCAATTTTTCCAGCATTTATTGAAGATAAATATGCAACTTGCTCAAGATGCTTTTTTACGGATTGCTCTTCACCGTTTTTTCTCACATGCGCTATATATCTTCCGCTATCCTTCATTTGACCCATATTGAATACTTACATTACAAACATCTATTTGTGTTTTATCCATCTCTCATCAGGCTAAATTATTTTCTGTCAACGACAAATACTGTCGTCATCAAAATTTCATTGATAAAAATTTATCAGTAACAAATTTCTTGAATCTTTCATCGCCCAATACTTCGAGATTTTCAAATAAGCCTAAAGCAAATCTGGCAGGCCCATCAAACCTGAATACTTCTGCTTCAAATATCCATGTATTCTCGTCAACGACTTTTATGTGCTTACCGGCCAACGGGTACTCCTCTGTTAAAAGGTTCATAGCCCTTACATTAAGCCGCATCGAAGCTACCCCTACGGGGGCAGTTCCTGAGTTGCGAAAAACATCAACATTAGTTTTCAGATGTTTGCCGGTATGCTGCCACTTCTGCTCTAATAAGCTTACCTTGCCTATGCGAGAAATGTTGAATAGCTTGCATAAACCTGACAGTGGCTCGAAACCCCATACTTGATAGTAATTTGTAGTAAATTGATATGGTTCTATAATGCGGTCTGAAACTTGGTTGCTGCTTGCTGAGCGGTAATTGCAAAGCACAACGCTTCGTTCGTTGGATATTGCCTCCAAAAGATTTTGTACTATTTCACCCTGTTCGGGCTTGACAATTAAGTCAGCAAGTTCGGGGAAATTGTAAATGCTGTAAAGTTTCCGTTTTAAGTTCTGTTTCAGTAGGGTATAATCGTCAATACTGTCTATGGCTTTATGCAACAAGTAGGCTTCTTCCTGGCTGAAATGGATCAGGTTGCCCAAATCCCTGAGCCTTCCCTTTGATTTGTTTATGAATGGTACTCCTCTGGAGTGAAATTCGATAATAAATCCGACTGTTTTAAGCACCTGCAGGTATCGCTGAACAGTGCGCAAATCACAATCCAGAACATCAGCCAATTCCACCGTGGTGCGTCTGTTGTTGACCAATATTCCTAAAAGGCGAAGTATTCTTTCCAACCCAAGGCTTCCCATACTGATTCCTTTTTATAAAATGCAATCATTTTAATTTTCCAAATATATCATTTTGTGCAACATCCCCCTAATAAGTCGGACATAATTACCAACAAAAATTAGTAATTATGCGATCACTTATATTAGGAAAAGGAAAACCAGTAAAAAGGTAATGCGGATGAGGCTCAGTATCTCAAAGACACAATCTGAACCGGAGCGAAGCGGAGCTCAGCGAAGCTAAAGCAATTCACAACAGGGAAATCCTATATAAAATCTATTTCGATTTTAAAAACTTAAAAATACATCCAATTTCGCAAGGTCACGATGATTTTACGAAACTTTTTTCATTGCTGGTTGGGTTGATAGCGCAACAAAACCACGCTCTCCACATGGTGTGTCTGGGGAAACATATCCACGGCCTGAACCTTATCCACCGCGTATGACGGGTTTAGTATTTCAATATCACGGGCTTGGGTGGCGGGGTTGCAACTGACATACACAATCTTTCGGGGTGCGCATTCCAGCAGATTATTAATCACTCCGGGGTGCATGCCGGCCCTTGGCGGATCGGTAATAACCACATCGGGACGGCCGTTTTTTTGGATAAACTCTGCATTGAAAACCTTTGCCATATCCCCGGCATAGAATTGCGCATTAACAATATTGTTTCTCGTCGCATTTTCGCGGGCGTGGGCAATGGCTTCGTCAACATAATCAATACCTATAACCTTTGAGGCTTGGGAGGCAACGAACAAAGCTATGGTTCCGGTGCCGGTATAGAGGTCGTAAACTACTTCGTTGCCAGTAAGGGAGGCAAACCCTCGCGCGATACCATACAACACTTTAGCCTGGGTCGAATTGGTTTGGTAAAACGACTTGGGTCCAATGGCAAATTGCAGGCCTTCCATATGCTCCTCCATAGCCGGGCTGCCATGATAGATAACAGGCTCCAGATCGTTGAAGCTGCTGTTTTTTTTGTTATTTACAAAATATGCCAATGTGGTAATCTGAGGAAACTGCTGCACAAGGTAATCGAGCAGCAACTCGCCCTTCCCGGAGGGGTGGCTTCCAAAAACCACAATCACCATAACATCTCCTCTCGAACTGTTGCGAATGAGAAGGTTGCGCAGCAAGCCTGATTCCGTTTTAAAATCCCAAAAACTGAGATCATTTTGTTTGGAAAACTCTTTTGCGGCATTTCTGATGTCGTTGGATGGCTCGGGCTGCAACCAACATTTTTCCACATCAAACACCTTATCGAACATATTGGGCACATGAAAACCCAGTCCATCCCGCGGAATTTCATTTTCAGTAGTTTGAAAATCCTCTGTAGTAAGCCATTTGCGGTTGGTGAAAGTAAATTCTAATTTATTGCGATAGAAATACGGATCCATTGCTCCTGCAATTGGAAAGAGTTGGAACGAGTCAGGTGGTACTTTTCCAATACGCAAAAGACTGTCAAGTACTTGTTGCTGTTTGTTTGTAAGTTGTTCAGGATAGCTAAGGTGCTGCCACCGGCAACCCCCGCAAAGGCCAAAATGCTTGCAAACAGGTTCTTCGCGATGTGGCGAAGGTTGGTGTATTTTTACGATTTGACCTTCAAGAAAGTTCTTTTTGGTCTTTTTTATCAGAATATCAACCACATCGCCCGGTGCACCCTGATCCACAAAAACCACCATATCGTCAACCCGGCCTATGGCTTTGCCCTCGGCGGCAAATCCGGTGATCTCCACTTTTTCTACGATTTGCCGAAACAGTTTATGAACAGACATTATTCAAGGATTTTCTTACCGCAAAGGTAACTACAAGGGCAACGAAATGCCATATAAGGCGCAGAATGCATATCTTTGCAGTTAGCTACATTTCTAATTTACAGAATCGAACTATATTAAACAATGAGCCTTGTAATCAGCGAACAGGAGCAAATGCGAAGAGAAGCCCTGAAAGAATTGCTCCACATGGGGATAAACCCCTACCCTGCCGAAAGTTATGAAGTAACATCCAACTCCAAAGATATTCTCGAAAACTTCCCGAACGATAACAGCCTGTATCAGGATATAAGCCTGGCAGGCCGCATCATGAGCCGCAGGATTATGGGCAATGCTTCTTTTGTGGAGTTGCAGGACGATCACGGCCGTATTCAGCTGTACTTCAACCGTGATGAAATTTGTCCGGGCGATGACAAAACTTCATACAATGTGGTTTTCAAGCGGCTGCTCGATATTGGCGATATTATCGGCATTAAGGGTTTTGTGTTCGTAACCCGCATGGGCGAAGTTACCGTCCATGTAAAGGAGTATAAAATTCTGTGCAAATCCTTGCGGCCTTTGCCGGTAGTGAAGGAGAAAGACGGGGAGCTATACAACGCATTTACAGACCCTGAGCAGCGTTACCGCCAGCGCTACATTGACCTGATTGTGAATCCTCAGATCAAGGATACTTTCCGCAAAAGGGCAAAACTGATCCAAAGCATGCGCGATTTTTTGAACAACAAGGGCTACCTTGAGGTGGAAACCCCTGTGCTGCAGCCGATTTATGGTGGGGCAGCGGCCCGACCGTTCAAAACTTATCACAACACCCTGGATACCACCCTTTACCTGAGAATTGCCAACGAGCTGTATTTAAAACGCCTGATAGTGGGTGGATTCGATGGGGTTTTCGAGTTTGCCAAGGACTTCCGCAACGAAGGTATGAGCAGGTTTCACAATCCTGAATTTACGCAGATGGAGTTGTATGTTGCCTACCAGGATTACGAATGGATGATGAACATGGTAGAGGAAATGGTCGAACAGATTGCCCTGGATGTAAACGGCACTACGAAAGTGGAGGTCGGAAACCATATTATTGACTTCAAAAGGCCCTGGCAACGGTTTAGCATGTATGAGGCAATTGCACATTTTGCCGGTACCGATGTGTCGGAGATGGACGAGGAGGCACTTCGTGCCTTTGCAACGAAAAAGGGAATTGAAACCGACTCCATCATGGGTCGCGGCAAGTTGATTGACGAGATTTTCGGGGAGTTTTGTGAACCCAACCTTATTCAACCCACTTTTATTACAGATTATCCTGTGGAGATGTCGCCCCTGGCCAAAAAGCACCGAAGCAAGCCGGGCTTGGTAGAACGGTTTGAGGCTATTTGCAACGGCAAGGAGATATGCAACAGCTTTTCGGAGCTGAACGACCCCATTGATCAGCGCGAAAGGTTTGAAGAGCAACTCGAGCTTGGTCGCCGGGGCGATCCGGAGGCAATGATGCTTGACGAAGACTTTTTGCGAGCCATCGAAACAGGCATGCCGCCCACTGCCGGCCTGGGAGTAGGCGTTGACAGGCTTGCCATGATTATGACCAACAGCAATTCCATTCAGGATGTACTGTTTTTCCCTCAGATGAGGCCTGAAAAAGTATCTACCGTTACCAGCAATACCGATGGTTTTGAAAAAATCGGGGTTCCCCCGGTGTGGATTCCGGTATTGCAACAGGCCGGATTTGCCGAACCTACCGCCCTGAAGAATGTCAACCCCAACAAGGTGTTCAACCAGATTTGCGGCTTGAGAAAGAAGCTAAAAATGGATGCACCAGCGCCAAAGCCTGAAGAGGTAAAACTTTGGATTGAAAATGCAGAAAAGTAACACGATTTTGTTTAACAGCAGCTCATAAATCACTAAAATACCATTCGCAATGCCCATTTTAGGACCCATTTTAAAACAAGCCATTAGGTTGCGTGGAAAAATGCCAACATTTTTCACCGTAAAAGACCCCGAAATAGTGCAACGCAGGGAACTCAAGAAACTACTAACAAAAGCAAGTAATACCGCTTTCGGAGAGCATTTCGGTTTTTCTGTGATGCTGAAGAAGAACAATCTGGTGCACGAGTTTCAGCAGAAGGTACCCCTTTGCGACTATAATAAAATGTTTCGCGACTGGTGGTTCAGGTCCCTCAACGGCGAGTCGTTTGTGGCCTGGCCCGGCAAAGTAAAATACTTTGCACTGAGCAGCGGCACATCAGAGGCTTCGAGCAAGTATATACCTGTAACACAGGACATGCTCAGAGCCATTAAAAGGACCAGCATAAGACAGATTTTCTCATTGGCCAGGTACGACCTTCCCCAATCGTTTTTCGAAAAAGGGATCCTGATGCTCGGAGGTAGCACCCATTTGCAGTACAACGGCACTTACTTTGAAGGAGACCTCTCAGGAATCACCGCGAGTAACATTCCCTTCTGGTTTGAGCATTTCTATAAACCCGGCAAGCGCATTTCGCGAGAGCGCGATTGGCCCACCAAGCTTGACGAGATAACCAGAAAAGCAAAGAACTGGGATATTGGAGTGATAGTAGGTGTGCCCGCGTGGTGGCAAATCCTTATCGAAAAAATTATTGCCCATTACAATTTAAAAAACATTCACGAAATTTGGCCAAACCTTAGAGTTTTTGTGCATGGCGGAGTAGCATTTACCCCTTATATCAAAGGTTTTGAAAAACTGTTGGGAAAACCCATACAGTATATTGAAACCTACCTGGCCTCCGAGGGCTTTATAGCCTACCAAACCCGTCCGGGCACAAACAGTATGCAACTGGTTCTAAACAACGGCCTGTTTTATGAGTTTGTCCCTTTTACATCCGAAAACTTTGATGAGGAATGGAACCTTAAACCAGGCGCAAAAACCCTCACCATAGGTCAAATTGAGGAAGGAAAAGAATACGCGATACTACTTACTACATGCGCAGGAGCCTATCGGTACCTTATTGGGGATACCGTAAAGTTTACCAACAAAGGATTGTGCGAATTGGTTATTACTGGCCGCACCAAGCATTTTCTAAGCTTGTGCGGGGAGCATCTATCGGTGGAAAACATGACTATGGCAATAAAAATGGCCGAGGATAACCTCAATATCGAGGTTAGGGAATTTACCGTGGCCGGCGTGAAACACGACAGTATGTTTGCACATAAATGGTTTGTTGGAACAGACAGCAAAGTAGATACTGCCCTTTTGAGAACCACCATTGATGAAAACCTGAAGATCCTCAACGATGATTATCGCGTGGAGCGTATTGCTGCCATTAAAGATGTAATTCTGGAAGTATTGCCCACGGCGGTTTTTTATGACTGGATGCGCATGAAAGGCAAAGAAGGCGCACAAAACAAATTTCCCAGAGTTATCAAGGGCGCAGTGCTGGAAGAGTGGGAAAACTATGTAGTGGATTACAAATCAAAGAAATAATTGCACAGACCGGAAAACAGGTATATATCCATTTGTTAATTCCAACAGTTGAACCGTTCATTTTAAAACGATCAGAACTCAATCACATTTATGTCCAAACCCAGAGTACGATTTGCTCCCAGTCCAACAGGACCACTGCACATGGGGGGAGTGAGAACGGCATTATACAATTACCTTTTTGCCAAAAAGCACAGTGGCGATTTTCTTTTGAGAATAGAGGACACCGACCAGAACCGCTATGTGCCCGGAGCAGAACAATACATCATGGACTCGCTCAGATGGTGCGGTCTGCAATGGGACGAAGGCCCTGACACACCTGGTAAATTTGGACCGTACCGCCAGAGCGAAAGAAAGGATTCGTATCGCCAGTACGCCCTGCAACTGCTCGAAACAGGAAATGCATATTACGCATTCGATACGCCCGAAGAACTTGAAGAAATGCGTAAGCGGATTGAGGTCGAAAAATCGGGAAACCCTCAATACGACAGCCGTTCGAGGCTGAGTATGAAAAATTCGTTGACTTTGCCGGCAGCAGAAGTTGCGCAACGACTGCAATCGGGCGCCAGCTATGTGATCCGTTTCAAAACTCCCGAAAACGAAGAAATTGCACTGGAAGATATTATCAGGGGAACGGTAAAAGTGCATTCCTGGCAGCTCGACGACAAGGTGCTGTTCAAAAGCGACGGCATGCCCACCTACCACCTTGCCAATGTGGTTGACGACTACCTGATGAAAATCACCCATGTGATACGAGGTGAGGAATGGTTGCCTTCAGCGCCTCTTCATGTATTGCTTTACAAAAGTTTTGGATGGCTCGACAGCATGCCGCAGTTTGCCCATCTTCCCTTGTTGCTGAAGCCTGATGGAAACGGAAAACTGAGCAAACGCGATGGCGACAGGCTGGGATTCCCTGTGTTTCCGCTGCAATGGACCGACCCGTTTACCGGCGATAAATCGAGCGGATACCGGGAATCAGGTTATTTCCGTGATGCCTTTGTGAATATGCTGGCTCTGATGGGTTGGAACCCCGGTACAGAAAAGGAAATTTTCTCCCTGAATGAGCTGGTTGAAGAATTTTCATTGGAAAGAGTAGGAAAATCAGGCGCAAAGTTCGACCCCGAGAAAGCCAAATGGTTCAACCATCAGTACATGATGGCACAACCCATCACAACCATTGCTGAATTGCTGCAAAAAGCCCTGAAGAAAAAGAATATTGAGGTGGACTTTGACAAGGTGTCGAAAATTGCCGACCTTATGCGCGAGAGGGTAAACTTTGTATCAGAATTGGCAGAGCAGGCAGCATTCTTTTTCCTTGTGCCATCGGAATACGATGAAAACTTTGCCCGGAAAAAATGGACATCCGATACCCCCTCACAATTGCTTGGCCTGGCAGAGCACCTTTCTTCTACCCAAGCTTTTTTTGCAGAAAACATTAAGGATGCGATGCAGCAATTCATGACAAATCAAAACATTCAGGCAGGAAAATTAATGCCTGGGCTAAGACTTGCATTGGTGGGAAGCGGCACAGGGCCCGATCTGAGCCGGATTATGGAAATATTGGGCAAAGAGGAAAGCCTAAACAGGATAAAGCGAGCCGTTGAGCTGGTGAAAGTTGGGTGAGTTGTTTCATAATGTCTGATGCCATCCATAGAAAATGCGTTGCATCTAAGGTTGCCCCGGCTGGTATCTGACGGAATGGTTCTGCAGCGGGGCACGGATACCCGAATATGGGGATGGGCCTCAGAAGGGGAAACAATTACAGTAAACTTTCTGGATAACTCTTATCGAAATACTTTTTCGCGCTTGAGTAGTATGAAAAAAGCGGTTTAAGGACGATGCCCTGATCAGGCAAATTACCCAAGACGATAATTCCCGAATAAGTGCCTGGTATGGAGAAACCAGCCGGAGGGACGAAGGTTACAAGGGTCCGGTATCGTGGCGTTCGCCCCAACTCGACGATTCGCATTGGCAAACCATAGCCGTTCCGGGCTTATGGATGGGGACACCTCTGGAAGGTACTAACGGAGTAGTATGGTACAGGAAAAAAGTGGATGTCCCGGCTAACATGACCGGTCTTCCCGCAAAGACCATTTTGGGTTGTATCGTAGATGCTGATTCTGTGTTCATAAACGGAACTTTCGTTGGAACAACATCGTTTACCGACACCTTCGACCTGAGGGGCGAATGGAGGTATCGCATCGGAGTAGTGATGCCACCGCTTGCCAGTCAGACCTTCAGCGGATTAACCACCAACGATGGTCAAGCACTGAAAGAGTTTGCCATTGCCCGAAAAAACAATTAACAACTTTATTTGTTTAAAACTTATGCCGTGTTACCACTGCAGTGAATTTTTTACTAACAATAAAAGCCATAATGCGTCATTCTTCTCAGGACATTAGTTTTCAACAATATCTCAATCGCTTTAAGGATAGTTTACAACGAGCATTTCATCAAACCGAACGGATAGATGATTTTTGTAGCACACGAGGTATGCCATCGGCAGCGCTTTCGCACTTAATGGAAGCTCAGCCATTTTCCATGTGTATAGCTCGCGAATATGGCGGGATGGGCGGCACTATTAAACAAAATATTGCGCTTTTGTCGGCCGCTTCGTACGAGTCGCTTGCCTGGTCGCTGACATTGGGTATTAACAATGCTTTATTTATTCAACCTTTTAGTAAATACGGGCAAGACGAACTTAAATCGCAGGTTTTTGACCAATTTCTGAAACATGGTAGCATGGGTGGACTCATGATTACTGAGCCTGATTTTGGCAGCGATGCCCTGAGCATGCAAACTGCCATTACCGAACACGATGGACAATTTCATTTAAAAGGCAAAAAGCATTGGCAAGGACTGACCGGCATGGCCCGGTTTTGGTTGCTTACCGGCAGACGAAAAACCGAAACAGGAACATTGATGCGTGATGTGGAGATGTTTGTGTGCGATGTTGAGGCACCCGGGCAACAAATTACGGTGGAGGAGTATTACCAAAACCTGGGGCTTTACCAAATTCCTTATGGTCTGAACAACCTGGATCTGGTTTTACCGCCACAAAATCGTCTTATACCGCATACTACGGGTGTAAAAATGCTTCTCGATTTATTGCATCGCAGCCGTTTTCAATTTCCGGGCATTGGGTTGGGCTTTATTCAGCGCATGCTCGATGAGGCCATTGCACATGTTAAAACCCGATTTGTGGGCAACAAAAAATTATTGGAATATGACCAGGTTCAACATCGCCTCGCACGCTTGCAAGCCAATTTCAGCATTTGCTCAGCTTTTTGCCATAAATCGGCCAAAGTAGCAGACATCGAAAACGATCTTTTTCCTTTGGGTTTGGAAGCCAATATTATTAAAACACTTACTGCCGACATGATGCAGGATTCGTCGCAGTCGCTGCTGCAACTTTTTGGTGGCAAAGGTTACAAGCTCAATCATATTGCTGGCAGATCGACGGTTGATAGCAGGCCGTTTCAAATTTTCGAAGGTCCAAATGATGTACTTTACCACAAGATAGCCGATGCCTTTCTGAAGCTAATGAAGGCGGCTAAGGAAACTCAATTGTATAATTTTCTCAAAACCTATGTGCCCTTAGTGGCCAACCGATTGCGTAAGCTTTGTAATTTCGAAATAGACAATCAGTTGCCACAGCGCAAATTAATTGAACTTGGCCAGTTTGTTAGTCGCGTTTACGCCATGCAGTTGGTAGCCGAAATGGCCGATAGGGGTTTTCGGTCTGACCTTTCGGAAAATGCACTTGATGTATTAACCCATGATGTCGCAACTTTTATCAGTAGTTTGCGGCGTAGCCAAACGGGCGTACTGGTTGATGATTATGGGCAACAAAGTAATTGGTTCGACCTGGCTTGATGGCGTTTTTTTTTCAATTGCAGCATAAGCTTTTCTAAAAAACACAAATCCGCTAAACCTTGTCAACAACCTGTTTGGCAACCCTTGCCGGATGGCTCGGATCGACCTGATTATCCAAAAAAAAGCCCGTCTCGTGCTTTTGAGACAGCCTGTATCATGCCATCCAAAATATTCAAGGGTTTAGCCCTGGAATTATCCGAATATGAATCCCAGGGCAGAAACTCATGGCTAAAGCCATGGAGGATGAGTTACCTTCTCAATCTCCGCCATAAATGACGGAGTTAGCAACATGTGAGAAGCAGACTCCTTAACTCCGTCCTTTAGGGCGGAGAACCAGCCCACCTAATTACCATCGGGCTTTAACCCTGGAATCATCTGAACAGGGAACTCAATGCACATTTCGACAGGCTCAATGCATCGCATTTCGACAGGCTCATTTCGACAGGCTCAATGCATCGCAATGCACCGCAATGTATCGCAATGTATCGCAATGACCCCCTCCGCAGAGTGCCATTTGCACTGCCCTTCAGTTATGCAACATCAGAAGCTCCTCCCCTGGCAAGGGGAGGTGTCTCGCAGAGACGGAGGGGTGATTTGCAATATTCCTGCAACCCACCCCGTCCTTCGGACACCCCTCCATGGAGGGGATTCGCTGAGCGGCATTTGCAATGCCGCTCCGAACTTCATTGAATTTGCAATTCAATACTCTATGCACAATTACATTCCGGATTCAAACAGTAAATGATGAGTTTGTTAAAAAATTTCTAAATTTCAAGATTTCATGTTTCGCATGTAAAAATATTTCATTAGTTTTAGAAAATGAAAGCCGGAAGTTAAAAAGCGCTATTTGTCTTAGGTAGGGAGAATCCCGGCTGTTGAATTTGTTGTTTGTTGGTGTAACCAAACCTTATGCAATGAATTCGATTCTACCCCAAGAAGCTCAATTTCCCTCCCATGCCTGTGCCCAAAAGCCTGGAGGCATTGATTCCGTAGAGAGAGAGAGAGAGAGAGAGAGAGAGAACACTACATATATTATAAATCCGTATATTTTTCCATTTCATCCCATCCTGCCCGAGGCTTTTTGAGGCCCAAGGTACCGGCATGGGATGAGCCTCCGTAAGGTAATATGGTTTAATGGTTGTAGTTCTTACAAATTTCAATCTTCTAACCTATTTACTGAACAACTATGAAAAAAATAAACGGAATTAAAAGTATCATAAAATTTGTTCTTTTTTGCTTTGCAGTAGGCTGCACTCCGGAAATGGAGTTAGAAAAAACTGAAGCGCCCATTGCGCCTTTCTCCGTAAAGCAAGCCAGATTGTGGTTCGATGCCAACCTGCAGCCAGTGTTTCATGCCCATGAACAAGCCATTGTTAAAGCCGGAGAAACCGGGTTGCCGCCGCTTATACCTTTTTTCGACTGGAGTAAGGCCATCACAGGGTTTAATAAGGATTGGTCGGTGGTGGAGCTTCCGTGGGAATATAAAAAGGGCAAGGTGGTTTTCAGCACAAATGGTACGGGCAGCAACGAATCTGACTTTGCTGCCGACTCCCTGCAGCTTGTAAGACTCGTGATGGCTAAAAACCTTAATACCAACGATGTTTATGCCTTTAAGATGGTTGTACTCCCCGACCCTGAGTACTTTGAAAATGAAGGCAACCTGCAGCAAAACCAATACCTGGAGATGCAACCCGATTTTTCGGGCCTGGTGTTGTTTTACGATCTTTTCGGAAAGTTTGTTGTTGGATATACCTATGAGCAGGGCAGAATTGTTAATAAATTGACGACCTCTGACAAACCCGAAAAAAAACCAGAAGCGGTAATTCGCCTAAAAAGTGGCAGATTGATTGAAATATCAAAATGTTGGTTCCAGTGGTCCTATGAGAATGGTGAGGTGGTTAACTTCCAATTTCTGGGTTGCCGAGTTACGGGCTATGCTTGGGAAGAAGTCATTCCCCCCGACGACCTGGTTGGTGGCGGCGGTGGTGGGTTCACCGGAGACCCTTTTCTACCCATTGGGGGTGGCGGCGGAGGCGGCGGTGGTGCATCCCCACTCCCTGTTGACCCTCCACAGATAATGCCCCGGGTCGCCAATCCATGTGAAAAGGTCCGGTTCCTGGCTAATTCCGAAGTGTTCCGCAATAAAATGGCTAAACTTATAGGATATACCGGCAAAGACTTTGAAGCGGGCTACCTTCTGAGGAATAACCATGACGGTACTTTTTCGTACGAGTATATGAAGGGCCCTGAAGGTACATTGGAAATAAGATTCAATTGCTCCCCGCAGAGCCAGATTTTCGGGTTTATTCATACCCACCCGGCGCATGGCCTGCCTATCTTTTCGCTTTCCGATTTACAGGTACTTTTTCAGTCATTCATGGGCGGTTGCATAGAAAATTTGGAGCATTTTCCGATCGGGGTAGTAACCCCTCAAGGCGCCTATATGTTGGTTGTTAGAGATGTGCAAAGATTCCGTGATTTCGGTCACATGCTTCTGAGAAAGGACTTTATTCGTGAGAATGTAACTGAGCACATATTTAGAAGGTACTTTCTTGACTATTATCCAGATCATGAAAAGGCGTTTCTGAAGTTTTTAAAAGATTCCGATGCAGGTTTGATGCTGTTTGAGGGAAGCCATGCAGATTTTAGCCAATGGCTAAATCTTAAACTGGATCCTGCAGGAAATCCTGTTGTAAATCCTAACCCCTGTTAATAGGTGTAAAGGCGATGTGGGTAATAAAAAAACCAGTATCAATGTTTTACAGTTTTCACATTTTTCAACAAATAATATTTGAGCCCACTCCGAAAAGTCGGCGGATTAATTCCTCTCAAAAATTGTTAACAAGTTTGTTAATAAATAAATGGATAAATATTTGTATAATAGCAATTTAGCCATTAATATTTATTATCTTCACATGG
>Ga0209316_100142_pt1 | contig 26602 bp, 27 predicted proteins | sample 3C3metaG_FD_184150 | JGI IMG/M metagenome (GOLD analysis project Ga0209316, IMG submission 184150) | Freshwater bacterial and archeal communities from Indian Creek, Illinois, USA - 3C3 metaG (SPAdes) (version 3) | ecosystem: Environmental > Aquatic > Freshwater > Unclassified | place: USA: Indian... | reverse complement strand
GTACTGAAAAGCTTGAAATAAGCTATTTCCGAGGAACAAGGGGACAGGTACGGCGTCCCAGTCCTATATGCAATAAAATATATATTGTAAATTGTTATTGTATAAAGTATAATATGAGTGTATAAGGAGGGGGATACGAGATGAGATCAAGACTTAGAAATGTCACATTTTCTTTGCCGGAGGATGTTGTTGATAAACTGCGTTCTTATGTAGAAGAAGACTATATATCGTCTTTGAATTCCGGCGTGAGAGAAGCGCTTGAGCAATATACCATCAAAATGGATAGAATGAAATTCAAGAAAGCCATGGAACAAGCAGCCCAAGATCCACTGTTTATAAAAGATGTCGAAGATTCCATGAAGGATTTTGAAAAAGCTGATTATGAGATCATAAGAGGCATTGAAGAATGATAGACATGCAATGGAATGTATTCTGGGCTAACCTCGATCCGGTGAAAGGATCAGAACAAGCTGGTAAAAGACCCGTATTGGTAATTTCCGCTGAAGAGGCTAATACAGTTTTACCTGTAGTGACTATCATGGCCATTACGTCATTGAAACCGGGAAGAAAAGTATACCCAACCGAGATTTTGTTGCCATTAACCGAGACAAATCTTAGCAAAGACTCTATAGCCATGGCGCACCAAATTAGAGCCATATCGAAGAGCAGACTTGAAGAAAAAACAGGAGAAATCAAATCAGACAAAATTAAAAATCAGATTAGGGATGCATTAAGGCTTTATCTTGACCTATAAATCCCTAATCTCAACTACAACGGGGCAGTGATCACTTCCCATTATATTCGAATGTATCTGTGCATCAATTAAAAACTCTTTGAGCTTTTCTGATACGACAAAATAATCGATCCTCCAGCCTATATTCTTTTCCCTTGCCCTCATCATGTATGACCACCATGTGTATGCATCCTTCTTGTCAGGATAAAAGTGCCTGAATGTATCTATGTAACCCGAATCGAGCAATCGTGTCATTTTTGATCTTTCCTCATCGGTGAATCCGGCGCTTTTCCTGTTTGACGACGGATTTTTAAGATCAATTTCATTGTGTGCTACATTTAGGTCTCCGCACAGGATAATAGGTTTTACTCTATTGAGCTTTTCTAAGTACAAAAAGAACATGTCTTCCCAAATCATCCTGTAACCAAGTCTCGCTTGTTCCGGTTGGGAATTGGGTGTATAGACGTTGATAAGATTAAATTTTTCATATTCAAGCGTAATGACTCTGCCTTCCTGGTCGTGCTCAGCAATTCCGACTCCGTAAAATACTGACAAAGGTTTTTGCTTTGTGAAAACAGCGGTTCCTGAGTAGCCTTTCTTAACGGCGTAATTCCAGTATTGTGAGTAACCGCTCAAATCAAGGCTTATTTGGCCATTTTGCAGTTTAGCTTCTTGTATGCAGAAGATATCTGCGTTTACTTCATTGAAGTAATCAAGAAATCCTTTGCCGACACAAGCCCTTATACCGTTGACATTCCATGATACGAGTTTCAATTCAATCGCTCCCCTGCTACGAATAAGAGTATTGTATAACATTTCAGGGTTGATGTACACCAACCAGAGGGACGTTTTGTTTGGCAGGTTTACAGTATGTATGAATGGAATGATTTGCATACCAAGTGACTTGTGCGAATTATAAGAATTAGTTGAGTAGATTTGATACAAAAAAATGCCATATTTAAGCAGATACGTGATATAATATTTTTGTTTATATTTCTTGAGAAAGATAAGAAGGTAAACAACAGGCGATTCACCTATATGAGAAAGGACGGTCTGATATGGAGAAAATCAAAAAGCTTAAATTTTTTGAAGGTATGTCGATAAACATTCTATTGCTTGGATTGGTCAGCCTTTTTACCGATCTGTCAAGTCAAATGGTATTCCCTTTGTTACCGCTTTTTTTGACTACGGCGCTGGGCGCGCAGGCTTATATAGTCGGACTGGTTGAAGGCGCGGCGGAGACTACTGCGTCGCTTTTAAGGATAGTTTCCGGCTATTTGTCGGATAAGACTAAAAAAAGAAAGCCATTTATATTTTTGGGATATTCGCTTTCAACAATAACTAAACCTCTGTTTGCTTTTGCAAACGTCTGGTTTTTTGTGCTATTCGTCAGAGTGATTGAGCGGATAGGCAAAGGGATAAGAACCGTGCCGCGCGATGCGCTTGTAGCTGAATCAAGCGATGAGTCGGTTAGAGGAAAGGCTTTCGGCATGCAAAGGGCTATGGATGGCATAGGCTCGATGCTTGGAGCTATTATGGCTTTTCTTCTGCTTCCTGTTTTAGGTTTCAGAAACACTTTCCTGTTTGCGTTTTTACCCGGTGTTCTTGCGGTTATCGCGATTTTGTTTGTGAAGGAAAAGCAAGCGCCTGTCACTATAACTGATACGAAGATAACTATCAAATTAAGTTTGAAAGAATTATCACAAAACTTAAAGCTGTTTATTCTATCTGCTTCACTTTTTTCTCTCGGTCATTTCGGCTATGCGTTCCTGCTTTTAAGAGCGCTGGACATTGGACTTGCTGACGAAACTGCGATATTTTTGTATATGCTATTCTATCTGGCACACAGTTTGTTTTCGGTGCCTGCCGGGATTTTGTCCGACAAGATTGGACGCAAAGCAGTCCTAAGCGTAGGGTACATTCTTTTTGTAGCTTTGTCTATAGGACTCTATTTTGCGAGAGATATCTATTCGCTTCTTGTGTGTTTCCTTGCCTATGGGGTGTTTTTTGCAATGATCGACGGAGTTCAAAGAGCGTTTGTGGTCGACTTATCACCTGTTCATCTAAAAGCTACAGCGCTTGGCGCGTTTCATGCCGCAACAGGATTGGTTGCGCTGCCAGCAGCGTTTGTCATAGGTCTTATCTGGGAAAGGTTCAGCCCTGAAGTAGCTTTCCTGTATGGAGCTATCTTTGCGCTGGCAGCCTTTATCGCTTTGCTTTTTGTAAAGGACAAACAACGGATAAGGGAGAATAAGTCTTGAACAAAGAGATAGTGTTTAAAGTTTAAAAGACTTACTTGAGTTTTTGCTGCGGTAATAAAGTTAAAAAATATTTATGACAGGATTGTCACATGAACCAGGGAATGATATAATGTGCACATCATATCGAGTTGAACGGGAGGAATTTCAATGCTCAGAGTGAGGAATTTGCGTTACAAATACCATAAGAGCAGTTCGTATGCTGTCAATGGCATAGACTTTGATGTCAACGAAGGCGAAATCTTCGGTTTTCTGGGTCCCTCGGGTGCCGGTAAAAGCACCACGCAGAAGGTTTTGATCAAACTGTTGCAAGGTTTTGAAGGGGAGATTGAATACCTTGGGAAACCATTATCAAGCTATGGTGATTCGTTTTATGAAGATATCGGTGTGAGCTTTGAAATGCCCATTTCATTTTCTAAACTGACAGCTATTGAGAATCTGGATTTTTTTAAACGTCTATATAAGAAAACGGTTGATATAGAGCCTCTTATGAGAAGAGTAGGCATTTGGGAGGATCGGGATAAAAAAGCGGGAGAATATTCAAAAGGCATGAAAATCCGTTTGAATTTCGTGAGAGCCCTTTTAAACGATCCCAAGTTTCTATTTTTAGATGAGCCTACCAATGGTATTGATCCGGCAAATGCAAGGGTTATGAAAGATATGATACTTGAGTTTAGGCAAAAAGGGGGCACGGTCTTCCTTACAAGCCATATAATGGGCGATGTCGATGAGTTATGTGACAGAGTGGCTTTTATATCGAAAGGAAAATTAAACGAAATAGGCTCGCCTCGGGATCTCAAGCTAAAATACGGCAAACGTACCGTTAAACTGGAGTATCGCGATAACGGTGACCTTCTAACGCAAACATTTTCAATGGATGAAATAAAAACACCGAATTTCTTTAGATTACTGCAGGAAAAAGAGATTGAAACCATACACAGCGGGGAGACTACATTGGAAGAAATTTTTATAAAGGTTACGGGGGTGAAGCTACGTGACTAATATATCTGTTCTTGTAAAAGGTGAGTTCTTAAGACTCAACAAGTACAACCTATTTACTGCAAACTTCGTAATTCTGTTATTTTGGGTTCTTTTAGCGTACTTTCTGGAAGGCGATGTGCTATTGCGTTTTATCCCGTTTATTTTCCTTATGGATAGCGTCATGATGACTATCCTTCTTGTAGGAGCGACACTTTTTTACGAGAAGAAGGAGCACACTATAAATTCGATCATGGTATCTCCGGTATCCGAGAACGAGTATCTTCTGTCTAAAATTATTGCAAGCGCATTAAACTCGCTTATCACTGTAGCTTTCATTTCGGTTGCGGTATATGTCGTTAAGGGAGTGACATTCAACTATTTTCTCGTTATACCTGCGGTGCTGACTGTAACGGTATTTCATTCAATCATTGGTATAAGGCTTTCTTATAGCGCCAAGGATTTCACCTCAATGCTTATAAACTATATGATATATGTGTTTATTTTTGCGATGCCGCCTATTTTCGCCATGTTTGGCCTGATTGATGAATCGATTTCTCGCTTTTTTCTGTTGCTTCCGCCTGAGGCTTCGGGAATAATTATAAATGCTGCTTTTATGGAAGTCGAATCATGGAGAATATTGGTAAGTTATGCATATTTGATCGTTCTATCTTTGATACTGTATTTATATGTGATAAAACCTAAATTCAACGAGTATCTTATGAAGGAAACGGGGGTGTGACCATGCTTTTAGCCTGGGGATTGTTCGAACTTAAAAACCTTCTGCGTAATAGAATGACAGTTATAATGATTTTTTATCCGTTTGTTTTAGGTATAATCGGTAGACATCTTATAGTGAATGATATCATACAACAGGAAGCAATGGGAGTGACAGCGATGTTTCTGGCTCTAATTGCAGGTTTTGCTTATGGCTCCATGGCAGGATTTTCGTTATTAGATGATCGCGACGATCAGGTTTTCGCTTCAATCCGCATATCGCCCGTATCTCTTGACCTTTACATCTGGTTTAAGGTCGTTTATGTTTATATATTGGCGCTGATTGGAGGATTTTTTATCATATGGTACAGCGGTGCAATAAAGCTTTCTGTACCTGATATTTTTCTTGTGGCGGCACTGTCTGCGCTCCAAACACCGATTACCGCTTTTTTGGTTAATGCGTTTGCGCATAATAAGGTTGAAGGCTTTGTGACTATGAAGGCGACCGGTTTTCTTCTGATGATGCCGTTAGGAGGCTTCTTTTTCCTTGACGCAAAAGAATGGCTGTTTGCGATTGCTCCGCCACATTGGGCTGCTAAAGCTGTGCAGCGCGCAATGCTTGAACCTTTGATCGATGCCGGCGTAGTCAGCATGAATCTTGAGTTTTATCAGTATATAGCGATTGGTATGATCTACAACCTTTGTTTGATTGTCCTTACGTTTATCCTCTTTAAAAACAAAAACGATCTTTAATGAAAAAAGGGGGAAATTATGTTAAATTTTTGGTCGCTCATCCTGCTACTATTATCCGCTCTATACATCTTTGGTGCGATTTTTGAGTTTCCGATAATGTTTGAGGGGAATCCTAAATCAAGGTTTTTGATGCAGAAATTTGGCAAGAAAACTTTGAAAAAAATAATGATCGTATTGGGTATAGCTTTAGGTGTGATAGCTATTGTTGTACGTTAGCTTATTCCTTGACGTTCTAATTCGATATGCAGCTTAGGGATTGGCGATGCCATGTTTTACAATTGCCAGCATATGATGCAGCTTCTTGAGTAGATCTGTCTTTTGATAAATCGTTTTGCAACGATTTTGATAAATAGAGATTTGCTGAGTAAATCAGATCAACGACAATGGCAGGGTCGATATCTTTTTTAATCAATCCTTTGTTTTGATCACGCACGATTAAATCCTTGAACATTTTGAAGCCTTGTTCGGATAGATCCCGAAGCTTGCTTATAAAATCGCTATCGTCGGTAAGCATGAGCATGCCTATGCGGTGATAGTCCGGTTTGGTTTTGCTCCATTTTAGGGCAGCCTCAAACATGTTTACAAATGTATCAAAAAAATCCGAATCCTTGCATAACTGCATGGTATGTCCCATGACGGAAAGCTTTTCTTTGCCGATTTCATTGAGCATATAAAGGTATATGTCTTCTTTATCATCGAAATACTGATAAAAGCTCCCTCTGGGGATCAAAGCGGATTTTACTATGCTGTTTATAGATGCTTCACTGAAGCGCTTTGAGGAGAATTCGCTCACAGCTGCGTTGAATACTCGCTTTCTCTTTTCTTCTGTCAGGTTAAAGAAAGTTTCTTTTGGCAAATTATCACCTCTGCATTTATTTTAGCATATTTCGTTATGCTTGAGTATAAAACTGTTTGCAGATCTGTCCCATCGATAGAACCGTCCCCAATATTGCGCTGGACATAGATTAGGACTGTATATACAATGTTAGGGAGTATTTACGCATTAAGGAGACAATTTTTCGTATGGACGAGAGATTTTTATTATTTGGCAATCTGCCCGTGACTAAAGAATTCAGGGTTGACTTAAACCGCATTGTGTGGGGAGCAAGCCTTGGTTTCGTTTTCTTTGTAGCTTTAGGCGGCGCTCCTTTTGCTGGTTTCTTAAGGGAATTAGGGGTAAGCGATCTTATGTACAGCGTTATGATGGCTATGCCTGCTATGGGAGGAATATTTCAGCTGTTCGCGGCGTATTTTCTTGAACGTACCGGAAAAATAAAAAAGATGTTTTTGATAAGCGGTATATTCCAGAGAGCGTTGATGATACCGGTTGTGTTGTTGCCTCTTTTTGTTCCTGAGGGAATGGAAAATGTCATGTTTACCGCAATGTTTTTCTTTTTAGGTGTTTCCGCTTTAGGAGCGGCTTTCAACGGTGTTTCCTTTTTCTCTTGGATGGCGGTTTTAATTCCTATCGACATAAGAGGACGTTTTTTCGGCCAAAGGCAGATGATGCTTTATTTTACCGGAATGCTCGGTGGTTTTGTAGTAAGCTTTCTATTGGATACAATCGGCGGCTATACAGGTTTTGCTGTGGTGTTTGTTTTGGTTACTATAATGGCGCTTCTTGATATTGCATGTTTTTTGAAGGTAAAAGATCCGCCTTTTAAAAAGTCAGAAGAAAATGTGCCTTTTGTTCAAGTATGGAAGGAAGTACTTCTAAATCGCAATTTCATGAGATATACAACATTCTGGGCAGTTTGGATTTTCGGCGTCGCTATGCCCGGACCATTTTTTATAACCTTCATGCTTGAGTATCTGAAAATAAGTTTCGTTGAAATAGCTGTTTATTCTGCTATTACCAATATTTTCATTATACTATTTGGCAGGATATGGGGCTCGCTTATCGACAGATTTGCCAACAGGCCTATACTCTATATATGCTCTTCGGTTATAGCGGTATTGCCCCTTGTATGGTTTGTAGCTGTGCCGGGTATGCATTATATTCCTGTTGCTATCGTTCATCTGCTGGTGGGTATGTTTTGGGGAGGCATTGAGCTTACTTCGGCAAATCTTATGATGGGATTGTCTCCTGATAAAAATCGTTCGGTGTATATAGCCAATTTCTCAGTAATTTCTTCGCTTCTGGGGAGTATTTTACCCTTTGTTGCAGGCGGATTGCTTATGCAAATGACGGCGGATCTTAATTGGAGTGTTCTGGGCTTTAACATTCATAACTATCACATATTATTTGTATCGGCGGTAGTAATACGCCTCTTTGCTCTAATATTTTTATTACCGCATGTGCGCGAGGACAATTCGAGCCCTGTAAAAGGAGTGCTCAGGCATACGGCGCGCAGACTTAAAAAGAGCATTAATACATTAAAAAGTTGACAGATTGATCTTCAATTAATCAACGGTATGAACGAAAATGTCTTTCTAAAACTCCCTAGCGCTGAATATATTAACACGGGGAGGTGGATTACATTGAAGATTTTTTATTTTCGCAAGAAACTTCTGTTCTGGGCGCTGATCTTACTTGTATTAGTTGTCCTTCTACTCGTGATTTTTAGCTTAACTGCTTCTGGGGGTCAAATCAATATGGGCGGATGGGCAGGGAATTAATCTAAAAATCAAATATTTATAATTTTTTGGAATTATGATACACTTATGTTTATATTTCAAATATCCGCTTTCAAAAAGGCTGGATTATTGGTTCTCTGGTGCCTATACGAGTAGATGTTTGCTATTTTGCGGGAGGGGGAAATATGCGCTTTTTCGGGAAAGAATTTTCAAAAGACGATCTCAGGCGAAAAATAGGCGATTTATCTCAAGTTGCAGGTATAAAGCCATATGTGCTTGAGGACGGCTATGCGCAAGGCGTTAAGGCTCTTGATATAAAAACCGGCTCGGGGTTTTATTTTACCGTGTTGCCGGGAAGAGCGCTGGATATAGCGTGGATGGAGCATAACGGCAGGTCTGCAGGCTTTATAGGCAAGGGTGGAATAACACATTCAAGCTATTATGGCGCATACGGTTATGAGTGGCTTCGAAGCTTTTATGCCGGTATTTTAACTACATGCGGGCTTATAAATGCCGGACCGCCTGAAAAGGAAGGTATTTGGGACTTAGGTCAGCACGGCAGAATATCAAATACTCCTGCCACTGAGGTTTCGCACTCCACACGTTGGGAAAATGATGAGCTAATAATGACTGTTAAGGGTTGCATGAGAGAGACTTCAATATTTTATGAGAATCTTACTCTTACAAGGACTATAACAGCAAAGGGCGGAGAGAACAAGCTTACAATACATGATGAAGTCAAAAACGAGGGATTTGAAAGCATCGATTTTATGTTGCTTTATCATGCGAACGTAGGATTTCCTGTGGTTGATGAAGGAAGCATTTTTTTAGCACCTATAGTTAATACGCGCGGAAGAGACGAAGAAGCCGATAAAGGATTAGAAAGCTTTAAGAGTTTTGAGAAGCCCACTCCCGGTTATAAAGAGCAAGTGTTTTTCCATAAGCTTGCGGAGGACGAGCAAGGGTTAACATTTGCCGGTATTATAAACGAACAGATGGAGATAGGTTTTTATTTACGATATAATCAGAAAGAATTGCCGCATTTGACCGAGTGGAAGATGATGGGGCAGCAGGATTATGTGGTGGGCATTGAACCCGGTAATTGTTTACCGATTGGCAGAAAAGCTTCCAAAGAAAAAGGCTGGCTCGATAAACTTGATCCAGGGAGCAGCAAGTCATTCACTATAGAAATGGGCATGATGACCACATGGGAAGAGATTGAATGGTTTAAGGGCTATAAGGATGTTCTTTTGAAAGGCAGAAAAAAGGTATAGAGATCAGTGCGCAAGTTTTTTTATTGCATCCTGAAACCCGGGAAATGAGATATTTACCCATTCCCATCCTGTTACGGTCGTGTCGCCTCGGGAGATAAGCCCGCCGATAGCCGCAGTCATGGCTATTCTGTGATCCGTGAGGCTGTCAATTGAAGCGCTTTTAAGCGTTACAGGACCATGTATTATCATTCCGTCGCCGGTAGCTTCGATATGTGCTCCGAATGCTTTGAGCATAGACACGACACTGTTTATCCGGTCGGACTCTTTTACCTTCAATTCCTGAGCGTCACGGATTATTGTCGTGCCGACTGCTTGCGTGGCGGCAAGCGCTATGACAGGAATCTCATCTATAAGACGCGGTATCATTGAGCCTTCAATCGTCATTGCTTTTAACTCAGAACTTCTGACAGTAATGTCACCTTTAAGCTCGCCTCCCGATGAAGATTCATTTTCAATTAAAATATCGGCACCCATTTGACGGTATATGTCGAGTATGCCTGTTCTGGTAGGATTAAGACCGACCTGTTTTAGGGTTATGCTTGAGTTTGGCACGATCAGGGCGGCGGTGATAAAAAATGCCGCCGATGAAATATCTCCCGGCACGTCTAAGTCCTGCGCATAAAGTTCGTTTACAGGGCAAACGGTGATTTTGTTCCCTGTCACTTCAATTGAAGCACCGAAAGAATTAAGCATCATTTCAGTGTGGTTGCGGCTTAAGGCAGGCTCGTATATTACGGAGGGGGAATCGGCGTAAAGCGTGGCCAAGATAAGCGCCGATTTGACCTGTGCGCTTGCGACCGGTAAATGGTATTCAATCCCAGAGAGACTGCTCTGATTGATTTGAAGTGGGAGATATCCGCCGTCGTTGGGGCCTTCAATTGAGGCGTTCATCAATCTTAATGGCACTGTCACCCTTTTCATTGGACGGCGCATAAGCGACGAGTCCCCTGTAATGGAGCTTTTAAACTTCTGACCGCTTAAAAGCCCCAGTAAAAGACGCGCTGTTGTGCCGGAGTTACCTGCGTCAATTGTGGCATTCGGAGGAATAAGACCGTTTAGCCCCTGACCATGCACTATTACGCTTGATGGGGCAATAAAATCGATTTGAACGCCCATTTGCCTGAAAGCGGAAATGGTCGTCATGCAATCGTCTCCTGTCAAAAAATTACTTATATGACTTTTACCCTTTGCAATTGATCCGAGCATTATGCTGCGGTGTGAAACAGATTTGTCACCCGGAATGGAAAGCTCGCCTTTAAGATATCTGACAGGGGAAATAGTATAGTTCAAAATAAGTCACCTTACCTTTCAAAACTTTTATAGCCGTCTGAAGTAAGTATACTTTTTGATTTTACAACGGATTCGTGGTTTGCAAAAGAAATGACAAGACAGCCTTCCGGATCATCCTCGCGACTATGAATTATCCTTAGATTTTTTATATTTATACCGTGCTCGCCCAGAAGTGTGGTGACTTTCCCTATAATTCCCGGACGATCCTCTATATCAACGTAGAGATCCCAATAAGATGGGAGAGATTGCATTTTGGAGGATTTAAGCTTATCGCGAAATTCCTTGGCATTTCTGAAAAATGATTCGATGCCGTCGGATGCGCCTTCATCAAGCAGGTGTTTGAAAGAATTGAGTTCGCAAATCAGCTTGTCGATTAAATCTGTCAAATGCTTTTTATTGGATAATGATATATCCCGCCACATTCCTGGATTAGACGAGGCAATCCTCGTAATGTCCTTAAATCCGCCTGCGGCAAGTTTTAATCTGTATTGCTCAGGGTCATATATTCCTATTACTGTGTTTACGAGAGAGGAAGCTAAAACATGGGGCAAATGGCTTATTGAGCCTACGATATAGTCGTGCTTGCTTGCGTCCATAACGACCGGTATTGCGCCGGTTGAAGATACGAGCGTTATAAGTTTCTCTAGTGCTTCACGAGGCGTTGTCGGAGTTGGCGTCAGCACGTAATAAGCGTTTTCAAAAAGATGAGATATACTTGCGTTGAATCCTGAGCGCTCCGAACCCGTCATGGGATGGCCGCCGATGAAATGAGCTCTAAGAGGCATAGCGCTTTGTGCTTTTTCCATAATATTAAGTTTGGTGCTGCCGGTATCGGAAATAATTGCATCAGTTGCGGCGTAAGACACAATGGTTTCTAAACATTCCAATATGTTTGCAACAGGTGTGCATAAAAATATCACCTGGGCATTTTCGACAGCTTGCTTTAAGTTATCTGAAGCTTCATCTATCACTGATTCGCTCAGTGCGTTTTCAAGATAAGCGCACCTTACATCCATCCCCGTTATGTGAAGCTCAGGATGAGCGCGCTTTAAGGCTTTTGCAAGCGAACCTCCGATTAGACCTAATCCGATTATGCTAATGCGAGAGACGTTATTCATAAGTTTATACCAGACTACTATATTTGAATTTTTTTGCCGACTATTCCGGCTATTTTAGTAATGTCATCCATAAGACAATTAAATGCTTTAAAATCCAATGACTGCGGACCGTCCGAAAGGGCTTCCTTCGGATTAGGATGCACCTCGATCATGAGTCCGTCTGCTCCAGCAGCGATTGCAGCACGACTCATCGGAGCGACCAGCTTTGATTTTCCCGTGCCATGACTTGGGTCAACAAAAACGGGAAGATGACTTAGTTCCTTGATTAAAGGAACTGCGCTTAAATCAAGTGTAAAACGGGTTGCGACCTCAAATGTACGAATCCCTCTTTCGCAAAGCATTACGTTGTAGTTGCCACCGCTCATTATATGTTCCGCGGCATTGAGCCACTCCTCAATCGTAGAAGCAAGGCCTCTTTTTAGAAGCACCGGAATTTTAAGTTTACCGATTTCTTTTAGAAGGTGGAAGTTTTGCATGTTTCTTGTTCCAACCTGCACAATATCTACATACTTCAATGCCTGTTCTAAAGATACAGGTGAAACAACCTCTGAAATTACCGGCATTCCCGCCTCTTGTCCGGCTTGTGCAAGCATTCGGAAACCTTCTTCTTCCAGTCCCTGAAAGGCATAGGGCGATGTGCGGGGCTTGTATGCTCCGCCGCGAAGGAAATTCGCTCCCTGGGATTTAAGATAAAGAGCGGTATCAAGGATCTGCTCGGGACTTTCAACCGAACACGGACCTGCCATTATGGCTAGCTTGTCTGATCCTATCTCTTGGCCTTTTACTTTAATTACCGTTGTTTCAGGCTTGAAATTGCGACTTGCAAGCTTGTATGTCTCGACTACAGGCATCACTTTATCAACACCCGACATGACCTCAAGTGGAGAAACAGCCAGTTCGCGCTCGTCGCCTATAGCGCCAATAATTGTTCTTTCGGTTCCGACAGATATGTGAACGCCAAAACCGTGCTCTTTAAGAAATTTTTCTATGCCATCAATTTGTAACTGACTGGCTCCTGTTTTCATTACAATAATCATATTTTTTCACCTCTTCAGTACTTTTTCCAGTGTATGTATAAAAAACTCGTTTTCTAGCGGAGTACCTATGGTAAGCCTTATCCAGTCAGGCATCATAAAAGGTGCCCCCGGACGCACAATTATTCCTTCGTGAAGAAGTGCGTTGAATACTTCTTGGCTGTCACGGTTTAGGTTTACCATGACGAAATTGGCGTGGGTAGGAATGTATGGCAAGTTAAAATCGCTGAAAGCCTTGTATAAATAGAGTTTGCCCAAGCGGTTATTTTCAAGACTTAAATCCAAAAATTCCTCATCGTCTATTGCCGCAAGCGCAGCGGCCTGGGCTGCCGCATTTACGTTGAAAGGGGCTCTGACTTTATTAAGATTAGATATTATCTGCGGTGACGAAATGGCGTATCCGACCCTCAATCCCGCAAGACCGAACGCTTTTGAAAATGTCCTTAAAATTATAATATTTGGGTATTCATCCAAAAGCTTTATGCTTTCGGGATAATATCCTCCTTTTGCATATTCGTAATAAGCTTCGTCAAGCACCACAAGTACTGAACTTGGAACTTTTTCAAGGAAAGATCTCTGTTCATCTGAAGTTATAATCGTACCGGTGGGGTTATTAGGATTGCATATCCAGATAACGCGTGTTCTTTCGGTTATTGAATCGGCATATGCGGATAAGTCAAGACGATACCCACTGTCTAGTTTTAGCTCAATCGGATTGCCGTCCATAATGCGCGTCACGGTTTCGTATCGCGGAAAACTGGGAATTGGCATTATGACTTCATCGCTCGGATTGATGTAGCTTTGTGCTATCATTTCGACGATTTGGTCAGAACCTGCTCCGAACAGGAGCTGTTCTTGTTTTACCCCAAGCTTTAACGACAAAACTCGATTGAGTTCATTGCAGCTTCCGTCTGGATAAAGCGCCATGTTTTGAGCCCATCTTCTCACAGCTTCGGTTGCTTTTGGCGAGCAGCCCAATGGGTTCTCATTTGATGCCATTTTGATGACGCGTGTAAGACCCAGCTCCTTTTGTACGTGACTTATTGGTTTACCGGGAATGTACGGCTGTATATGGGATAGTACTTTTCTTTGCTCCGCCAAGCTTAATCACTCTCCTCTAAGCTAATTCAATACTCTTTTTATAAGGTCGTTTCCGATATCCTTAAAAATCTCAACTTTACCGTAATCTGTAGGCAGCACGAAAGTGATACCCTTGTCCTGATTTTTTTTGTCATAAGACATTCTTTCGATAAGCTTTCCGGTATCTATATCTTTTATTTCAGTCGGCAGCATAGCGCGTTTAAGTATCGATCTCAAACGTTCAATATAAACATCATCAACAAGACCCATTTCCTTAGCGATTAGGCTTTCGTAGATCATTCCGATGCTTACGGCTTCGCCGTGCGTATACTTGTCGTAACCTGCGACTGCTTCAATTGCATGACCTACTGTATGGCCAAAATTTAAAATTGCGCGAATGCCGGTCTCTTTTTCGTCTTGCTCAACTATTCCGGCTTTGATTCGGCACGAGGTCGCTATAGCCTCAGCTAAAGCAGAAAGGTCAAGCGACATAAGCTTATCCATGTTGTCATCAAGACTTTGCAGGAAAACATTGTCGTATATAAAGCCGTGTTTTATCAGTTCCGCCATTCCGGATGAAAATTCACGTACAGGCAGGGTGGCGAGCGTTCGTACATTTATGTAAACAAATTCAGGCTGATAAAATGCTCCGATTATATTTTTTGCAAGCGGATGATTCACAGCCACCTTACCGCCCACGCTGCTGTCAACCATCGCTAGTAAGGACGTCGGTATCTGTATAAAATCAATTCCGCGCATATATGTGGATGCTACAAATCCGGCGAGATCACCTGCGACCCCTCCGCCTAATGCGATTATTGCGGATTTTCTGTTTAAACCATACTGTAAGGCTTTTGTAATGAGATTTTCATAAACATTTAGACTTTTTGAGCTCTCACCTGCTGTTATAACAGCCGAAAACACCCTCGATCCGAAAGATTCAAGCAGGTGTCGCATATTTTCAAAATAAACGGGATGTACGTTTTCATCGGATACGACCATTACCGTTCGCATTTTATATTTTTCCGGAATCACATTGCGGAGATCATTCCATCCGTTTGTGGAAATATTAATGGGATATGATTTTTCTCCTAAATTTACAATGATAGTTTCCATGCGACCTCCTGAAAAAAACTTACGCTGCCGTTGATGCTCTAAAAGTTTAACCTGCTTTTGCGTTAAAGTCAACAGCATGGTAATTATTTGGATATTGCTGCTATTTTATAGGAAATGCAGGAATAAAGGTGGAATGCATCACGAGAATCATCACCTTCCTATGGGAAAATGATCATAAAGGAAGTGAATCGGGAATCGCACAAGGATCTTGTGGTTTTGTTTCTTGATCGTAGAATACAATTCCAATACGCATGATGTGGTCAATAATATCGGGGTCGCTCATTTTTCGAAAAATAGACAGATCGAAAGTGTAGGGGAGCAACAAGTTATCAATATCGTTCATAATGTGATAAAGAATTTCCGTGGTCAAATTATCCCCGCCATATAGCGTAAGGTCAATATCGGAACCGTTTTTGTAGTTACCTTTAGCGCGTGAGCCGTAAAGCACTGCCTTGTCCACCTGCGGATATTTGGCAAACACGCTGCATATTTTTTCTATAGTTGTTTCTTTCAAGCCAAAGCGAAGAGTCATCCCTGTTCCTCTTTCAGTTTTTGCATGCGGATAAGGAAATCAGAAAATTCAATCGAGTAGGATTGTATTATAGCAGTGGCTATCTCGGCGGCGGTTTCTTCATTGTATGTATGAGAAGTCAGATTTCGACTTTCAATCATTTTCATCCAGATGTCTCCGTTTTTGATCAAACTCGTTTTAAAGGCTTCTCGTGTTGCGTCTCTCGATCCATATATATTTTGAACGCCCCGCTCTTCAAAAAAATCTCTCAAAAGCTTCCATGCTAACTCATGGGTATATTCAAAAGCTTGAATCAGTCCCTGCTCTTCAAGTTTTGAAAGCTTACGCAGTTTCGACAGTTTAATAGCTTCTTCCAATTGGGCAAATGCCTTGATGAAGTTATTGAAACGCTGAATCCACCGAATGTCTTGTTCGCTCAAAGTGCCTCCTCTTAAAACGCATACTATTATTATAGCCACAGGGCTAATAAAGTCAATCCCCTCATGCTGCGGCTGTGATGGAAGATTGACCGACCGGTATGTAACTCAATGGCAAAAACTAATATAAATATTTCCCAAAGAAGATATAATACATAATTTATGTTATATTAATAAAAAAAATAATGTTTGATCAGAAAGGAAAATTTGTTTTATTATCGAACTATATATTCTATATGTAGCTAAAATTATTGTCGACAAACAGGTCGGCAGATGTAAAATACAGGAGGTATACTGATGAAACTTCACACCACGGATAAGCTTCGAAACATTTCGATCATAGGTCATGGCGGAGAAGGCAAGACCTCTTTAGTTGAGGCTATGCTTTATAACGCAAAATTAACCGATCGCCTTGGTCGTGTGGCTGACGGTACGGCTACAACCGACTTTGATTCTGAAGAGATCAAAAGGCAAATTTCGATTAGTGCCGCATTAGCACCTATCGAGTGGAACGGTGTTAAGTTGAACTTGATCGATGTACCCGGTTATTTTGATTTTGTGGGAGAAATGGTAGGCGCATTGAGAGCCTCCGATGCTTCGGTAATTGTAACAGGAGCAGTATCAGGCTTAAATGTCGGAGCGGAAAAGGCATGGGAATACTCTAAGGAAACAGGAATCCCGATCGTTGTATTCGTCAATCAGATGGATCGTGAAAATTCTAATTACATGAAGATTTTAAGCCAGTTGAAAGATAAGTATGGAAAAGCTGTTGTTTCCTTTCAGTTGCCTATTACGGAAGGTGGGCAATTTAAAGGCTTGATTGATATTGTAACCAAAACAGCATATGGCATTTCCGGTAATGAGCTTAAAACGAGAGATATACCAGATACGCTTTCTGATGAAGTTGATGACATGAGGACGGTGCTGATTGAAGCTGCCGCTGAGACAAGTGAAGCATTGATGGAAAAATACTTTGAAGGTCAGGAGTTTACAATTGAAGAAATAAATGACGCATTGCGACAAGGAGTGATATCGGGCAGTATTGTTCCTGTCTTATGCGGTTCGGCATTGAGTAATTCAGGAATTACTCTGTTGTTGGATAGTTTGGTCAACTATCTTCCATCGCCAAAGGATCGTCAGCCTGTATCAGGAAAAAGCTTAAAGACTAACCTTACCGAAACAAGATCGGCGGGAACCCCTCAACCATTTTCCGCTCTGGTATTTAAAACCATTGTCGACCCATTCGTAGGCAAACTCTCTATATTCAGGGTAATATCGGGAGAACTTAGCGTTGGCAGTACAATCTATAACTCGAACAAGGAGAAAAGTGAAAAAGCAGGTTCGCTTTATATCTTGAGAGGAAAAAAGCAGATCCCGATCGAGAAAATCAGCGCCGGGGATATAGGTGCGCTTTCCAAACTTCAACACACTGTGACGGGAAATACTCTGAGTGATATGGCTAACCCCATAGTATTCGAGGGCATAGAATTCCCAAAACCTTCAATATCGCTTGCTCTGCAGGCTGAAAAGGAAGGGGAAGAGGAAAAGGTATTCGGTGGACTGATAAGGCTTACCGAGGAGGATCCTACATTTTCAGTTGAACATCATCCTGAAACAGGACAAATGCTTATCTCAGGTATAGGCGAAATGCACCTTGAAGTGCTGGCCAGCAGATTGAAAAATAAGTTTGGTGTTACTGCGGCATTTAGTGAGCCTAAAATACCGTTTCGTGAGACAATCAGAAAACCATTGAGAGCCGAAGGCAAACATAAAAAGCAAAGCGGCGGGCATGGGCAATACGGTCATGTTTGGATCGAATTTGAACCAATCCTCGGGTCCGTTTCTAAATTTGAGTTTGTCGATAAAGTAGTCGGAGGCGTGGTGCCTAGGCAGTATATCCCGGCTGTTGAAAAGGGATTGCTTGAAACCATAAAAAAAGGCGTGCTGGCTGGCTATCCGGTTGTTGGTTTGAGAGCCGCTTTGGTCGACGGATCGTATCATACGGTTGACTCATCGGAAATGGCGTTTAAAATGGCAACATATCAAGCTTTTAAAAAGCTTGACAAAGCGGATCCTGTGTTGCTTGAACCTATTATGCATGCCGAGATAATAGTGCCTGAAGATTATATGGGCGATATAATAGGAGACATGAATAGAAGGAGAGGACGCATACTAGGTATGTCTCCCATCGGAGGTGGACTTCACAAGGTTGAGGGAGAGGTGCCTCAGGCTGAGATGACCAGATACGCAACTGATCTTCGTTCCATGACTCAGGCGAGAGGAAGTTTTACTCTTAAGTTTGTCCGATACGAGGATATTCCGCCAAATATAAGCGCAAAGATTATCGAGGCGGCTAAAAAGGAAAGAGAGGCGGAGCAGGAATAAAGTGGCTGACAATATTGTTATAGAGCAGGTCCTTGTGTTGTTTCTGGTAATACTTGTAGGATTTGTAGCAAAAAAAAGAAGCATGATTACCGAAGAGGTAAGCCAGAAATTATCGGGTCTTTTGCTTTATGTGACTATGCCGTTTATGATAATCGTTTCCTTTCATGTGGACTTTTCGGTGCAGATGTTAAGGGATGCCGGGATTGTTTTTGTTCTTGGGATAGCGGCTCACGTATTTTCGATAATTTTAGGGAAATTGCTTTTCTATAAGTTTCCCGAGAGTATTAACCGAATAATGCGTTTTGGTGCCGTGTTTTCAAACTGTGCGTTTATGGGATTTCCTGTTATTGACGGATTATTTGGGAGAGACGGAATATTTTTCGCTTCGATGTATATAGCTGTTTTTCATATACTTATTTGGACATACGGAATCGGACTGTTTTCGGGAGGATTTGACATTCGGGATACCAAAAAAATGCTTAAATCGTTAATTAATCCCGGAATAATATCAGTAGCGATTGGTCTTGTCATTTTTGTACTTCAGATAAAGCTGCCAAACCCTTTGTATCAAGCGCTTGATATGGTGGGCGGCATGACTACACCGATATCTATGATAGTGGTGGGTGCGTTGCTTGCGGATGCGGATTTTAAAAAAGTGATGTTTAAATGGCATTTGTATTACGGAGTTTTGGTGCGCCTTTTATTGATCCCATTGTTGGTTTTTCTTGTATTGCGGTTATTTGCGGTGCCTCCAATGCTTTTAGGGATAACTGTAGTACTGACAGCCATGCCCATTGCCGTAAACACCGCCATTTTCGCTGAAAAATATGGCGGGGATGCGGCGCTTGCTTCTCAGTACATTGTTTTATCGACGGCGCTGTCGATTATAACGATCCCTGCTATCATTCTACTAATATAACCAACCATAGGGACAGACCAACCAGCGGGACGTTTTGTTTGGCAGATTATATGTAAGCGCAACGCAAAAAAAAGTCAGAGGTAAGAAGCCTGCGGATGGTTATTTAAAGCAAAGAACTGGAGGAAATCGGATTTGAAGCCATTGTTAATATTTGATCTTGACGGGACGCTTTTTAGGACAGAAACTGTGGATGTTTTCGCATTCAATGAGGCGTTTGCATTAAATGGGTATCCGCCAAAGACTCAAGATGAAATCATGAGTTTTGTAGGGTTACCGCTTGATGGTATCTGCAGATCCATGCTCAATTCAGATGATCCCGAGCTGCTGGCTAAATTCAGGCGGGATGTAATTAAGTATGAATCATTAGCCATACCCAAAATGGGGAAATTCTATGATGGTGCGATTGAGATGCTCAAGCGTCTTAATGACAAAGGTTATTTATTGTGTATATGTTCAAATGGAAACAAAGAATATGTAGTCGATATTGCTGATGCATTCGGGTTAGACGATATTTTTGATGAGATATGGTACGAAAAAAGCGGGTTCTCAAAGTCTGACGCTGTGAAAGTCTTGGTGCAAAAGTACAACACGCTTGAGTTTATAATGATAGGAGACAGACTCGTTGATATCGAGGCGGCAAAAGACAACAACGGCATATCAATTGGTGTTTCATACGGATTTGGCAAGGATGAGGTTTTAGAGGCGGACTATGTTGTATCAAGTATCTCTGAACTTGAGGAACTGATTTATAAACTTGGTTGATGAAACTTTAAAATGCCTCAATAACTGATTTAGCTGTAGAATCAGTTATTGAGGTGGAATCAATACATCTGTGCGAAAAAACATATGCAGGCTGTTATGATGAGGACAAAAAGATGATTGCTACTTTAACTCTTAATCCATGTATCGATAAAACTATACAAATCAACAATTTTGTATACGGCGGAACGAACAGGGCGATGGAAACGCGTGTTGATCCTGCGGGTAAAGGGATAAATGTGGCAATGGCTTACAAGAATCTCGGAGGTGATGTTTATTGTTCAGGATTCAATTATGACGAAGGCGGGCTGAATATTACAGAACTGCTTGATAAATCGGGTATAAGGTATGATTTTGTGAGTGTTAAGGGCAAGCTTCGGACGAATTTAAAAATATTTGATATTTCCCGAAGAACCGTAACTGAAATCAACGAATCAGGGAATCCTGTAACCGAGGAAGATGTGTCAGTTTTGTTAAAAAAAGTTGCCGCTCTTGAAAAGAATGTTTCAACGTTTGCATTATGCGGTAGCGTACCGGTAGGAGTGCCAGATTCGATCTATTCGCAGATCATAAGAACGATGGGGAATTTATCTGTAAGATGTGTTCTTGATGCCGAAGGTGAGTTGTTAAGAAGGGGAAGTCTGGCGCAACCCTATCTAATCAAACCGAATTTACATGAATTGGAAAGCGTTCTTGGCATGAAGCTTCAAAGCTTAAGTGAAATTGTCAAAGCGGCAAGAAAATTCATCGATATGGGAGTATCGATTGTAGCCGTGTCATTAGGTGAGAACGGAGCGTTATTGATTGGCGAGACACAAGCTCTAAGCTCCCCGGTGGTAAACATCGAAGTAAAAGGTACTGCCGGTGCAGGAGATTCAATGATTGCAGGGTTTTGTTTGGCTATCGAGAGACGTCTTGCGCCTGATGATATGCTGCGGTATGGAATGGCGGCAGCCGCTGCTTCCTGTATGAACGAGGGCACAATACTATGCAAAAGAGATGATTTTGAGATTTTGCTGAATAGAGTCGAGATAAAAAAGGTAAATGAGTGACAGAGTTTGAATGCATGATTAAGGTACAAAATGCTTCATAATACAATTAGCAATTTAAAGGAGGATTTTATGAGTCAAAAACATTATCAGGTTGTCGTTGTGGAATTGAACAATCGTAAGGAGCAAGCTCCCAAAGTCCAGGAAATATTTACTTTGTACGGCGACTGCATATTGACGAGACAGGGGGTACATGACATAAACGATGATTTAGGAGTTATCACATTAAGTGTTAAGGCTGATGACGAGTATATGGATGAATTTTCAAACAAGCTTATGACCATTGAAGGCGTCAGGGTTAAGGTCGTAAAAACAGGAGTCTAGTATTGTTTTTCTGAAAGTTAATATGTTACAGTAATTTAATTCTAACCTTCCGTTTTAGGGTACAACCGATTTGTGTGCTGAATATAATGGTTATCAGGTTATGTTCAAATGAGTATCAAGGGGAGGTTAGTATGCCGATCCATGAAAGCTATGATATTGTTGCTTTTCGCTCAAGACAGCATGCGCTTCATTTCAATAGGCTTCTAAGCTCACAAGGCTATATCACCCATATCATGACTACACCTCGGGAAGTAGCTATGGGTTGCGGCTTGTCGGTCAAATTTTCTCATCAGATCACATCGAAGGTGATACAAGTCTATAGGGCATACAACATGCCAATTATAGGCTTCTTCGCTGTGCGAAGAGAAGGGAGCACAATGCGGTTTGTGAGGATACCACACTGACAAAAAAACCGGATGCAATGCATCCGGTTTTTTATCATGGTATGAACTATCTTGATATAAACATCTGTGTGAAATATCTTCCTCCCGCTATGCCTATACCTATATGAGTGAAACCGGGATTTAAGATATTTCTGCGATGCCCTTCGGAATTCATAAGCCCGTTGTGCGCATTTGTGACGCCGCTTGATCTTGCGATATTCTCGCCTGCCGACCTGAAAGTGATACCAAATGTACGCATCATTTGAAATGGTGAGCCATATGTCGGCGAAGTATGTGAGAAATATCCGTTTGTCATCATATCCTCAGATTTTATGCGAGCTACTCTTGAGAGTTCATTATCTATCTTAAGAGGGGCTACTCCTGCTTTTTGCCTCTCTTGATTTACCAAATTAATCATAAGTAATTCGGATTCGCTAAGTCGGTGAACTTGTGACACCGGTACCGGCTGTGGTGCAGGCTGTGGTGCAGGCTGTGGCACCGGTTGCGGTGTCGGCTGTGGTGCAGGTTGTGTCACCGGTTGCGGTGCTGGTTGTGGTACCGGCTGTGGCGTCGGTCGCGTTATGGGTACCGGGGTACTTCCTGCGGGTGTAGCGGCAGGATTTCTTACAATGATCAGCTGCGCTGACGTCGGCCAATTCCGGTTAAATGTAAATGTTACAGTATTTGTCCTCACATTAGTGCATTGAGGTTGTACATTTGCCGCCAAAGCATTGGCTGCCGGGAATAAAACCGCGAGCATCAGTGCTAGAGAGATTGTTAGTGCTATTCTTTTGAAATTCATAGCTTTACTTCCTTTCTTCTCCGTAATCTTTAATTAACATAATTGTAACACCTCCTTAATATTATGTAAACATGTATATTATGGAAATAAAAAAGAGACGTTTCTATAACTTTCGCATTGTGAGCGAATAAGAAGCGCCCCTTTTAAAAATCTCTCTATATTCCCATAACCAAAGATGCAATCCCGAAATAAATAAGAAGACCTGTTATGTCTTTTATAGTAGTTATTAGTGGGCCTGATACAACGGCGGGATCGACTCCTAAGCGCTCAAAAATAATTGGCAGAAAAGCGCCAAGAAAAGATGCTCCGGTAATAGTTGTTATCATAGCGCCGCCTATGGCTACTCCAAGCATGGGCACTCCCTGCCATAGTTGTCCCGCCACACCAATAACAACCCCACAAATGACACCCATCGTAACACCTATCAATATTTCGCGAAAGAGGCTATCCCAAACATTCTTTTTGTTGATATCCCCGGTTGCAAGGCCTCGTATTACAATTGTAGAGGTTTGAATGCCTACATCGCCGCCCATATCCATTATCACAGGTATGAACATCGCAAGAACTATGACAGCAGTCAGCGCTTCTTCGAAAATCTCGATAATGCCACCTGCAAGCATTCCGCCGAAAAGAGTTATGATAAGCCATGGAAGTCTCATGCGTATGGCATGCGGTACAGAAACCTCCAATAATTTGTCCTTTTTAGTATTGCCGTGCACTGCTGCCATCATGTGGAAATCCTCAGTATTCTCCCTCTCAATTACATCGACTACATCATCTACTGTGATTATGCCTACCAATCTTTTCTCATGGTCAACAACGGGTAGGCTCAACAAATCGTATTTTTTGAACAAAGATGCGATGTGTTCCTGATCCTCGTGAGTATTTACCGCTAATACTTCCTTGCGCATGATATCCTCAAGTACGGTTTCGGGTTGGTTCAGTATCAGATCTTTAAGGGAAACCGTTCCTTCGAGCTTTCGGTGCGAGTCAACGCAATAGCAGGTATATATGGTCTCTTTGTCGGGAGCGTTAGCCCGTATTCTGTCTAATGCTTGCGCCACCGTCATCAGCTTATTCAAATCGACAAGTTCGATAGTCATCAAACCGCCGGCGGAGCTGTCGGGATATTTAAGGAACTGGTTTATGAGCTTCCGTTCGGTTTCGGTTGAATTTTTCAATATACGTTTGACTATATTTGCCGGCATTTCCTCAAGAAAGTCAATTTTATCATCGAAAAACAATTCGTTTACTACTGCGTTCAGTTCATCTTCATTGGTAAGCCTGGAAATAGCAGACTGCTTTTCGGGTGATAAGTGAGAGAAAACATCAACAGCCATGTCCTTTGAAAGCAAACGGAAAGCAACGATTGTTTTCTTATCATCTATGTGTTCTAAAAGTTCCGCTATGTCGGCTTCTAACATACCGGAAAACATGTTCTTAAGTGTCGGATAATCCTTTGCTGATGAAAGCAGTTCCATTAATTTTTTAAGAGTCATGCTCAAACCTCCTGTCAATAAATAAAGTCTTGTGAGTATTATGCCATTTTTCCTTGCCAAACCGGAACATAACGGAATTATGCGTAATACAGCAAACATTTAATCAGCAGAAGGTGTGATGAAGCTCGAAAAGTTCAGACTTAAACTGAAAAAAGAAAGCAATAGCGCATAACGCTCATTTTGATTCTGTTTGGCTTGATTGATTTATAAGATAAACTACTAGGGCCAGCGTCCACACTATCACCTCCTAAAATATGCAAATATGTCACCGGGGGAATTTGATTTATCAATCCCACAACATAGTAGCACACAAAAACTTCCGGGTCAAGTATATAGCTTGTGCTTAAGCTGGACTTTTACGCTTCATTATCTAAAGCAACAGCGGACAAGCGAACCGGATTTTGCTTTAATAGCGATAAGGAAATCAAAAAGGCACTTATCATCAAGACCAACATAATCATAAAAGGCAACTGTGGTATGATACTATAGAAAAATCCCGTAAGTACACCGGCAGGGATTACAGCCAGCGTCGAAACATTTTGAATTGCGGAAAAGGCATCTGCTTTTTCTGATTCCTCAACATTATTCATAAACAACGTATCGCGGAAGGTCAGATGAATAAATGTTCCTACAGCCAGAAGAGATGTGGAGATCAGCAGGATAAGCAAATTATTCGCTGGAATAAAAAATAGAAGAATTATCCCGGCAATAGAGATCAAAAAGGAAAATGCTAAGTTCTTCTCTTCTTTAAATTTGGAAATACGGGGTAAAACGACAATGAAAAGGAAGAGATTAACCAAGGCGCTAGCTCCGGGAATAATCGAAAGACTTTGTTCCGTATGAGCAAGTTGATTTGAATAATACAGCACGAGGACAAAACTCATGCTCTGCAGAAAAGTGGTCAAAATATAAATGATTTGAACACGCAGCAAGTAGGGATGTGTGACGATTTTACGAATCATTTGAAAATAATTGGATAAACCGTGCCGAAATAAGAGGGACTCATGCTTTTTAATCATTTCCAATCCGTTTTTTGTCTCTGTGGTAAAAGCGTTTCGAAGAAAAAACATAAGCGTCATACTTAGCATACCGGCTCCGTATAAAACCCTAATGACAGGAATGGTGCTGTAACGTGAGATGAGTAACCCGGTTAGAGGAGCCATAAGGCCGGATGCAAAATTGATCAGATTTATAATTCCGAAAATTTTAGAACGTTGATGATTTTCCGCATCTTCACTTAAAAGCAGAAACCAGGAGACATGAACAATTCTTACAAAACCATTGATTAACGCAGCCACCAAAAAATACCAGAAATTTTGTGCAATCGCCCAAATTAGCATCGGAATGGACCAAGAGATTAAATCAAAGATCAGCGAAGTTCTTCTTCGTCCCAGTCGGTTCACAATTGAAGACGCAAAAAGATTGCATATAAAGTTTACAAAGATGGTAGCTGTGGAGACAAGGCCGATTTCAATAGGGGTCAGACCGATTGATTCCATATACAAAGGAGCATAAAAGAAAATAAGGCCTCCAAATACAGCCCACATTGGTTCAACCATGATACAGACTCTTGAGTTACGCGTTAAGTCCTTTAAAAACTTCATATATCAAACAACCTTTAACGTTATTTATCTACCCGTGCAAATTCGAAAATAGGGCGAATCAAGATAGCTGACAATAAAAAAGTTTGCTAAACAAACAACAAACTTTTTTGGACAACTATATTTCAAGTACATAGTTTATGTTTAATTGACAGTGTCTGTCAAGCTATTTTCTAAAAACAGATAGCTGACGTGATGATAATTCCTGAACTGCTAGACACCTGGCTTAAGGGTGCGGGTAAACAAATCTCGAAACGGGTCTTGCTTCCTTATTGACTTTGCGGTATACTCTTGTCGGAATCGAATATTGCTGTTGGGTGCCCCCGCAAATGGGGGTTAAAAGGGAATCAGGTTAAAAACCTGAACGGTCCCGCCACTGTAACGGGTAGTACTTGGATTAAACCACTGTTCGTTTTGTTCGAATGGGAAGGAGCCATGTACGTTAATTCCCGGAGTCAGGAAACCTGCCCTGCAGTTGATATGACACCGTCCTTCGGTCGAGAGGGCAGGGTCCAAAGCTGTGGTCATATCCATGTTTTGCATCCAAACCTCAACCCGTGTGGTTGGGGTTTTTTACGTTTAATCGGAGAGGAGATATTTTCTATGAACATAAAGAAGCTTGTTCTCACAGCGGTACTTATTGCACTCAGCGTTGTCGGCACATTCATAAAGATTCCCAGTATGGTAGGTTCTCTTGCTTTTGACGCAGTTCCGGGGTTCTATGCGGCGCTGGCGATAAGTCCGGTAACAGGAGCAATAGTCGCAGGTTTTGGGCATGTTGCTACAGCTTTGTATAGCGGCATACCTTTAGGGCTTCCGGTTCACGCACTGGTAGTTTTGGGCATGATGCTTGCAGCTTACTTAGCAGGTACCGTGGCTAAACTAAATATAATCGCCGGCTGTGTTGTTGGAATCGCTATTAATGGTATTGTGCTTCCTGCTACTTTTATTATCATACCCGGCTTTGGCATTCCATTTTTCATTGCTGCCGGTCCCTCTATAGTG
>Ga0209316_100140_pt1 | contig 26930 bp, 26 predicted proteins | sample 3C3metaG_FD_184150 | JGI IMG/M metagenome (GOLD analysis project Ga0209316, IMG submission 184150) | Freshwater bacterial and archeal communities from Indian Creek, Illinois, USA - 3C3 metaG (SPAdes) (version 3) | ecosystem: Environmental > Aquatic > Freshwater > Unclassified | place: USA: Indian... | reverse complement strand
CAATTGGGGATGTCGCGCCAATCCAGCGTTACAGAAATGCGGCATAAAATATTAACAAAACAATCGAGTTATGAGTCTCCCCCCGGACCCCCCTCGTTTAACAAAAACACTTAATTTTGAATCTAAAGCTGTCCAGACAGACTAGACCATCTCACCCCGCAGCGTGCATGGTTGGCAGGTCAAGTCCGGTAGTACGAAGATGTTCGGCCAGGATCTGGTGCTTGTTTACCACTTCCTCTTCTTTTTTGCAGCCGGAAAAAAAAGTTAAGGATAAAGCAGAGGCAATTAAAACTACATTCAAAAAACTTTTCATTTTTGTTTAGGTTAGGTTAATCGAATTTTAATTAATCTTTTTACTAATTAATGTAAAACATTGTATTTCCTGAATTCCATTTGCTTGTTAATGTTTTAACAATACACAAATTTGATTCGATTTGGCTTAATTTTTTCATTAATTGACAACATTTAAAGCAACATTCAACTTCGAACGGATCACCTGAATCAATGACGCAAAACAATTTAATATTTAGTTTAAGTCATTAAACTTAAATTAGGCTAATCTTTTATACCTGAACCCAAAGCAGCTAAACAACACTATAGCTTGAAAACAAATCTTGTCTTCAGGGTAATTGCAGCTTTTTCAAAACTCTGGTAAAATACTTATATTTGCATTATGGGTGTCGCTTTGGAGCTGAGGTGATGACCACATTTACAGTTTTTAGCGTAAGTATTCAGGTGACTTGCTCTTCGACAAATTACACCATCAATATTTTGTTTAACAGGCCAGATTCTAAATGAACCCGACACAGAACCGCACTGAAAAGTCAAAAAAATGAATATTTCAACCTGCACTATCCCCGAGGTCAATTTGCCAATTTTCGAAAATCTCTCTCCCGAAGAGTTTGATTTGTTGGCTCAAAATACCCTTAAGGTAAAGTACAAAAAGGGAGAAACCATTTTCAAGCAGGGGACTTATGCTGCACATATAGTTTATATTAAAACCGGGTTGGCCAAGGCTTACATTGAAGGATTCTCCGAAATTCTGGTGTTGAAGATTGCCACACCAGGCGCTTATCTGGCCCTTTCTACGGTTTCGGATGAAACAAAGGTATTTCCCTATTCTGCCAAAACTTATGTTGACACTGAGGTATTACTTATCAGTATTGATACTCTGAGGCAATTTGCTAAGAGCAACTCAAAGTTTGCTTCTGTGATTATCAACCAGCTTAGTGATGCCTTTAATCAAATAATTGGGCGTTTTTACTGCATCACCCACAAACAGTTGTATGGAAGGCTAGCTGATATTCTTTTGTGCCTTTCAGAAAAAATTTTCAAAAGCGCCACTTTCGAGTTGAATTTCTCACGGCAGGAGTTGAGTGAGCTTGCTAAAATGTCTTATGAATCGGTGATCAGGATGTTGAAAAAATTCAAAGATGATGGTCTCATCCAAATGGAAGGAAATGTCATTACAATTCTTGATAGCGAACAACTGCGAAAAATCAGCGATTACGGTTGATTAAATTGTAATGATAAAATGGGCTTGCTTCGCATCCCAATCTGATTTCGAAACCAACAATAGCTCTTTATAATTTGTGATTATCAGCAGTAAATCGTATTCAGGCAGCGCCCCCTTATTGACTGGGGAAGTTTAAACTTTTTCCAGGCCCAAAGCAATTCCCTGGCCAACACCAATACACATGGTGCACAAGGCTCTTTTCTTGTCGAATTTTTCCATTTGATTCAAAGCCGTTACAACCAGTCTGGTTCCACTCATCCCCAATGGATGGCCCAATGCTATGGCTCCACCCAGTGGGTTGATTCTCGGATCGTGGTCGTCTATGCCCAGGCTGCGCACACATCCAAGTACCTGTACGGCAAATGCTTCATTAATCTCCAGTAAATCGAAGTAGGAGAGGGTCACACCTAATTTATTCAGCAGTTTCTGGATTGCCATAACAGGACCAAGACCCATTACGCGGGGATGCAGTCCGGCTACTGCCATTCCTAAAATCTTCGCCTTGGGAGTAAGATGGAATGCATTTACTGCTTCTTCAGAGGCCAGGATTACAGCTGCCGCACCATCATTGATGCCGGATGCATTACCTGCTGTAACTGTACCCCCCGCCACAAGAGGTTTTAGTGCGGCCATTTTGTCTAAAACAGTGAGTCGGGGATGCTCATCTGCTGAAATTTTGAGACTCTCCCCCTTAGCTTGTGGCAGAACGACCGGGAGAATCTCTGACTCAAACCAATGGTTGAGTTGCGCCTGCTGGGTTTTATGCTGACTCCAGTATGCAAAGCGATCCTGATCTTCACGGCTTATCTGCATTTCTTTTGCAATGTTTTCGGCAGTCTCCACCATTGCTTCCGTGCCGTACATTTTCTCCATAGTCTTGTTGATAAACCGCCAACCAAGGGTGGTATCGTACAATTTGGTGTTTCGGGCGAAGGCCTCAGTGGCTTTTTCCAGTACAAATGGAGCCCTCGACATGCTTTCTACACCTCCGGCTATCACCAGATGGGCTTCTCCTGCCATTATTGCCCTTGCGGCTGTGCCCACGGCGTCTAAGCCGGAACCGCACAGCCTGTTTATTGTAACCCCGGGAACAGTTTCCGGAAAACCTGCCAATAGTAATGCCATGCGTGCAACATTGCGGTTGTCTTCACCTGCCTGATTGGCACATCCCATTATCACATCATCCAACTGCTGCAAGGACAATTGGGAATTTCTCAGGGCAAGCGCATGGAGAACCATTGCAGCAAGATCGTCGGGCCTAACGGATGATAAAGCCCCGCCATACTTGCCAATGGGTGTGCGAATGGCATCGCAGATATAGACTTCTTTCATAGCTGTTCCAATAAAAGGGATTATAAAAAAATGTTACACCATGTGGGGATTATGCAGGCTGTCAAGCCTTGCCTTAAAATGTCTGAATGTATTGAGTAATGCATCCGAAAGGCGGTCAATCTCTTTTTGGGTCATCACCGTTGACATCATACAGGCAAAAGTATTGATCATCATAATTTTTTCCTGATGATACATGTGGCTGAGCATCTCTTCGATAAGCAGGGAAGTGCTTTTTGGCTGGTAAGCATTGCGGTAAGTGGCTGGCGGTGTAGCACTCAGGTGAATTCTGAACATAGAGCCTGCTCCCGTGAGCGACACCGGAACATCTGCCAGGCTAGCAGCTTCCTGAATCTGGGTGATGGCAATTGCCGTAAGAGTATTTAGGTTTTCTACAGCTTGCCTGTCGAACAGCTCCATGGCTATCCTGCCTGCTGTGGTGGTAATGGGATTGGCCGAGAAGGTGCCTGAGTGGGGAAAGAGTACCTTGGGTTCACGGGGGTCGAATACCCGCATCACATCCTTCCTTCCTCCTAAGGCTCCTACCGGGAAACCCCCTCCAATAATCTTCCCCATTGCGGTCATATCCGGCTGCACCGGATAATTTTCCTGGGCACCTGCGTATCCTACACGGAGCGTTACCACTTCGTCGAAAATGAGCAATGCGTTATTTTTGCGCGTCCAATGATAAATAGCAGTGAGAAATTCAGTCGTTGCCGGGAGCAAGCCTACCCTGTGGGGTACAGGATCAATCAGCACCGCAGCTAATGCTTCTGCATGCCGGTCGAGTATGGCTATGGTCATTTCAATGTTGTTGAACGGAAAAATTACCATTTCTTCCAGCACTCCGCTGGGAGTTCCGTGCACCAGAGGCACGCTGTTTGGGCTGTCCTCATCGCCCCAGTTGGCAGGATTGGAAACCTGGCTTACCTCTGCAAAATCGTATGTTCCGTGATACGATCCTTCGCATTTGGCAATTTTTGACTTTCCGGTAAACGCCCGGGCTGCTTTCATCATGGCCATGACAGCCTCTGTGCCGGAATTCATAAACCTTACCTGTTCCACGCTGGGGATGCGTTGGCACAAAAGTTGGGCAAATCGCACCTCGGCTTCAGTGGCCATAGTATAGGCCGTACCCCTCTGTAGTTGCTCCACCACCGCCTTCACTATGGCCGGATGCGCATGCCCATGGATGAGCGAAGCCATGTTGTTGGCAAAGTCGAGCCTCTCTACACCGTCAATATCCGTTACATAGCAACCTTGTGCCCATGCTGCATAATGGGGATGTGGCCTGGTATAAACTGTATGACGGCTCACACCGCCGGGGATTACTTCACAGGCTTTTTCAAAAAGTTGCCCGGAAGCATTTAGGGATGTCTGAGGGTTTTCGTCTGTGATAATCATGGTATAGAGGTGGGATTATACGAAATTAATTTTTTTGACTACAGATTGGCAAACTGAAAAGAGAACAGAACAACCCCTTTCTGTATCAGGCTATCCAGGTACTTGTCCAATGGGACTGCCTTCACTTTGGGGCTGATGCTGAAGTTTTACAAATCGAAATAAATATCTGCTCCTGTGTTTTGCCGCAAGTACTCTTCTGTAACTCCGGGAGCAAGTTTTTTTACGGCCAGCCCCTCTGGGGTTACATGCATGATGGCAAGATTGGTGTAAATGCGGTGTACTACTCCTTTGCCGGTAAGGGGATACGAGCACTGTTTTACAACTTTTGGTTCACCGGTTTTGGTTGTATGTTGGCTGATAATCAGAATGTTTTTCGCTCCGGCTACCAAGTCCATTGCGCCACCTACGGCAGGTATTGCATGGGGTTCGCCTGTTGACCAGTTTGCCAGGTCTCCCGATTCGGAGACCTGCAGCGACCCCAATACACAGTAGTCAATGTGTCCGCCCCTGATCATGCTAAAGCTATCGGCGTGGTGGAAGAAGCATGCCCCGGGAATTGTTGTAACACACTTTTTGCCGGCATTAATCAACTCCGGATCGCCCATTCCTGCTGCGGGCACGGGGCCCATGCCCAGCAATCCGTTCTCGGTGTGGTAGATTACTTCGCGGCCCTCCGGAACATAATCGGCAACCATTTCCGGAATACCAATTCCCAAATTCACATACGACCCATTTGGGATATCCCAGGCAACCTGTTGGGCTACCTCGTGCATCTCCCATCCTATTTTCTTGCTTTCATTTACCATGGATACCTCCTGTTTTCTTCAACCAGCTTTGATTCGGCAGCCGGGTTTGCTACCCAAACCACTTTTTTCACGAATATGCCCGGAGTTACTACCGCTTCGGGGTCTATGCCTCCCAGTTCCATTATTTGTGAAGCTTGGACTATGGTAACATTTGCTGCCATACACATAATAGGCCCAAAATTGCGAGCAGTTTTGTTGTACACCAGGTTGCCATAGCGGTCTGCTGCCCGGCATTTCACTAGGCTGAAGTCGGCTTTCAGTGCGTATTCCATCACATAGGTCTTGCCATTAATGTCCCGGTGTTCTTTTCCATGGGCCAGGGGTGTATTTACCGAAGCAGGAGTATAAAATGCCGGTATGCCGGCTCCTCCAGCCCGGATGCGTTCTGCCAGTGTTCCCTGGGGCACTAGTTCCAGCTCAATTTCGCCACGGGTGTAAAGTTCGGGAAACACCTTAGAGTTTGCAGTGCGTGGAAAAGAGCAAATCATCTTTCTTACCTGCCGGTTGGCAATAAGGGCTGCCAGACCCACATGACCGCTACCAGTGTTGTTGCTTACAACGGTAAGGTCGCGGGCACCGTGGTCAATTAGTGCATGAATGAGCTCGATTGGACTGCCGGCTTCACCAAAGCCGCTGATCATGATGGTGGCTCCGTCGAAAATCCCACCGATGGCCTCCTCTACGGATCCGACAATTTTGTTTATCATGTAAGTGAAGTTTACTATGCCTTTTTCCCACGACCGACCTGAATGGACTCATGCAACTTGCGCTCAATCTCGGCAAGCTCATCCTCGTAAAAATGCTTGTCGGCCTTGTAGGGCTTCAGGTTTATGATGGTATTCTCATTTTCGTCGTAGTGGGCAAGATACACCTTGTCCATCCATTCCATGTTCCTGCCTTCGTTAAACTTTAAGGCAAACAATTTTTCGCCGTCAATCTCAAGAGTTCCCAAAAGAGATATTTTTCCGGCTGAGGCCGTCATGGTGATGTATCTCGATGGGCGGCTGATGGAAGGCAGATCTCTGTAAACCTTGTAGAATACCTTTTCGATTTGCGCCAGGGGCTGAGTGAAGTAATGGTGCTCGCCAGTGGGCCGTGCACAGTACATGGAATGGAATCCCACACCAAGCATCGAAAACAGGTTGCCCAGATCTATCCAGTTTTTGGCAGAGCGGTCAACATCCACCTCGCCGGTTTCGGTCATAAACAGGCTTATATGGTTCATCACCGGGCTTTGGCTCCTTACTGAGGCACCGTGGGCTTTCAATAGCCTTATAGCGGCAATGGTACTGGGATTGAGCAATTCGCGCGGGGTGGAAAAATGCGACATAAACACAGGTTGAATTCCGTTATCGTAAAGCCTCTTGAAAAGCTTCAGCATATCCCTGTAAGCTGGCGCAAGCACATACTCAGGATTGAAAGTAAGTACCCGGGTGCCTAACCTGATATTTTTTATGTGTTGGAGTTCAGGGTTTTCGATAATCGGCATGATGTAGGCCTCGAACCTGTCGGGCTGCAAATAACCGGCATCGCCCCCGGTGATCAAAACATCAGTTACCTCCTTATGCAGCTTCAGATACTCGTGGATCTGGTGCACATCCTTCTGGATGAACATATCATCGTCGCCCCTTACCTGTGCATGTCTGAAGCAATAGTTGCAAAATGCAAAGCAGTTTTGGGTCTGCTCGTCAAATATGAGTTTTACCTGAGGATATTTGTGCTGGCTGCCTTCAACAACCTCAAACTCACCATCCTCATTGATAAAAGTAGGTTTGTTGAGTTGCTGTTTGCCATCGTGGGGGTTGGTTTCCTTAATGTAGGCCTGCACTATTTCATCCCGTTCTGCCTCTGTTGCAGCGGTCAGGTATTTTTCTGTAACATCATGCCGCATCATTCCCGGTTGAGGAAAAACCAGCTGAAACACCGAATCGTTTTGGAAATTTGCCCAGTTGATGGTGTTTAGAACATGCCTGGTTGCCATAAAACGGTAAACCCTGATAAACAGCTCCCGCTCTTCTATATTGCCAATGCGTATTCCGTTGGCCTCAAGTGTGCCAATTATCTCCCTGAAGCCCGTAATGCCACTGTAATGCTTCTTGTCGTTAAATAAAAATTCTGCACTTTCCCTCAGTCCGGAATATGTACTGTAGGCGTGGTGCAGTCTTGTAAGCAGGCCGGCTGGCAAAAGATGGTTTTCCTTAATCAGAGCCTTGGTATCATCTGTGTAATGATACCTGTGCATGATGGAATCAATTTCTTCCTGGTTGAAAGGCCTGAATGGATTTGAATCAACTTTCATATTTCAATATTTGTTTTGATATAAATAATTTCAATGTGTAATGCTGCGTATTGTTATGAGCAATAGACCCTTGCAATTCCCTTATGATTTCTTTGCATGATGAGCCATAATCACCCATCGTAACATTTTGATTCAACGCATCGAACTTTTGGTCTTCTCGCCATATCCGAAAAACAAAGCATGTTGGGTTCAGGTAAGGTGCTGAAGAGAGAATTTGCCAAAACAAATTTCTCTGAACACTATTTCTCCGGAACTTATGATGCCCCGACCATCGCGAGCAGTTCTCAATGTCTTCATGCACAATATTGATTTCAATCAGTCAAAAGGCTGATACTAATACAATAATGCAAAATTTCAGGCTGCTAAAGTACAGAAATTTGCGGAATCCGGCCAATTCTGCGACAGTTTAGAATCTTTTCAATTATTGTTGCAACTGGCTGGAAGTCAAAGGTGTATTTAGGAATATGATGGGTAAACAAAAAAGATGGTTTTTTTGGTGAATGCATTGTTTTGCCAATTCTTGCTTTACGCACTCTATCCATTTGATAATTTGCCGGGATAATTCTTCAAATTTATCACGGTTTTTCTCTGTCTGATAGGTACCCAATTTTTTGCAAACTCTTGCCAATACCCACATTTTGAAGTTCGATAAATTCGTTTTGAAAATTTTATTGCCTTTCCCAACAAAGTGATAATTTTGCACCCTAATTCAAACAAAGCCGGAGTTGTTTTTTTTGCTCCAAAAGTTATCTGATGACAGCATTTTTGTTGCGTTTTTTAACCTTCACAAATGTTTTAGATTTCATCGGGACCTACAACCGCCAAGTCTATAAGGAAAGTTACATCCAAATCACTTCCTGTTTTTTAAACAAAAAGTACTTATCTGTTGCTGAGTCAATAATCAAAAGGGGGTTTTTGTGAAAATTGCCTTTATAGGAGTCGGAAATGTAGGTATGTCATTGGCCTTGGCTTTGAGGGAAACCGGCTGCAAGGTAGAAGGCGTATATGACATTGACCCCGGCGTAGCTGCATCGGCAGCTCAAACCTTAGGTACACAGGTATTTTGCAAGCCGGAGGATTTTGCACAATTTGCCGGCATAGTGTTTCTTACAGTGCCAGACCGGGATATTGAGCAAGTATGTTCGGAAATTGCTGCTGTTGGTGGTTTTCAGCCCTGTTCGGTAGTTCTCCACACAAGTGGTGCTTTGAGTTCGCAAGTGCTCATCTCGGCACGCGAAGCAGGATGTGGTATCGGGTCGTTTCATCCTTTGCAAACATTTCCCGACCCCATTTCGGGAGCAAAAAGTTTGGCCGGCTCTTATGTTACAATTGAAGGGGATGAAACATCAATGCGGGCATGCAGGGAATTGGCGCAAAAGCTCCATTGCCACAGCATGGAGATACCTTCCGATGCCAAACCCTTGTATCATGCAGCCGCCTGTGTTTTGAGCAATTATATGGTTGCGGTGGTTGATATGGGGCTAAGGCTGCTGGAAGCATCCGGGGTTGACAAAACCCATACTCTTTATGCCGTGAAGCCATTGCTTGATGCCACACTGCAAAACATCCTGAGCAAAGGAACCGTAAATGCCCTTACCGGACCTGTGGCAAGAGGAGATTACGCAACGGTAGAAAAACATATCCATGCTCTGCAACAGCATCAGCCTGCCAGGGTTGATATTTATAAAGCCTTAGGGAAGGTTACATTAGAAATTGCAGAACAAAAAAACATGCTCACCACTGAGCAGAAAATCAGGCTCATCCAAATTTTTGAACATCCGTTATGACAAAAAAAATAACCACCACAAGTCTGCAGGAAATGCAGCGAACCGGCAAAAAAATAGCAATGGTTACCGCCTACGACTACCCCTCTGCCCGGATTGTGGAGGGAGCAGGTGCAGATGTTGTGCTTGTGGGCGATTCTCTCGGAATGGTAGTTTTGGGCTATGAAAACACCTTGCCAGTTACCCTTGGGGATATGATTCACCATGGAAAGGCAGTAGTAAGGGCTTGCAAAAGGGCAATGGTGGTGATGGATATGCCCTTCATGACCTACCAGATTTCTGTGGAGGAGGCTATGCGCAATGCTGCAAAGCTGATTCAGGAAACAGGTGCTACCGCCGTAAAACTTGAGGGAGGATCAGAAATTGCACCCACTGTAAAACGCATTGTAGATGCCGGTGTACCCGTGTTTGGCCATATCGGCCTTACTCCCCAGCATATTGGCCAACTGGGAGGCTTTGCAGTGCAAGGGCTTGATCCGCAGAAAGCCTCAAATCTGCTCCGCGATGCTTTAAGTCTGGAACAGGCCGGGGCATGCGCTATAGTGTTGGAGGCTATTCCATGGCAAGTGGCACAAGTAATAACTCAAAAACTTCAAGTGCCTACCATAGGAATAGGTGCCGGTATCCATTGCAGCGGTCAGGTACTGGTGTATCATGACATTCTGGGATTGCAAACCGACATCAAACCCAGATTTGTGAAGCAATACGGAAATTTCTTCCCACAAATGACCGAAGCTGTGGAGGCTTTTGTGAATGAGGTGAAGGGAAAGTCGTTTCCTGACCCTGAAAGATCGTATTCGATGGACGAAGAGGCTTTTCGAAAATTTTCCGAAAAAGTAGGGTGATGGAAATTATCAGCACTATTTCAGAGATGAAGTCCGTGGTGCGCCAGGCGCGTATCGACGGGCAAAGCATAGGGTTTGTGCCCACAATGGGATATTTGCATCAAGGGCATCTTGAGCTTATCAGTAGGGCGTGCAGAGAAAACGACCTGGTTATTGTCAGTATTTTTGTGAATCCATTGCAGTTTGGTCCAACCGAGGATTATGAGAAATATCCGCGCGACACAGAAGCCGATTCGCAAAAAGCAGAATCTGCGGGTTGCGACATTATCTTTCTGCCCGAAGCTGGCGAAATGTATCCTGCCGGATACTCAAGTTTTGTTGAAGTAGAGGGCATTGACCAGGTGCTGTGCGGTGCGTCGCGTTCCGGCCATTTTAAGGGTGTTGCAACCGTTGTAAACAAACTGTTTCACATTGTTGCTCCCACCCGTGCCTATTTCGGCCAGAAAGATGTCCAACAAGCACTATTGATTCAAAAGATGGTAAGTGACCTTAGCATGGATGTTGAGGTGATTGTTGCGCCTACAGTAAGAGAAGCCGACGGATTGGCCATGAGTTCGCGCAACTCCTATCTCACCCACCACGAGAGGCAGGCTGCAGCAGTATTGTACAGAAGCCTTAATGCAGCAAAAGAACTTATTGCAGCCGGAGAAAGAAATCCACAGAAGATCACCGGGTTGATATTTGACATTTTACAGAAGGAACCCCTTGCCCGGATTGACTATGTGGAAGTGGTAGATGCCTCCACTCTGAAAAATTTTGAACAAGTGTTGAGCAATCGTGTTTTAATTGCGCTTGCAGTTAGAATTGGAAAAACCCGGCTAATTGATAATTTGATAATGGAACTTGAAGTCTAAGCGTATGCAAAGAATCATGTGTAAATCTAAAATCCACAGGGCTGTGGTAACCGACGCCAACCTCAACTACGAAGGTAGCATAACCATTGATGAAGCCCTGATGGAAGCAGCCGATTTGCTTCCCTACGAAAGGGTCCAAATCGTAAACAATAACAATGGGGCTAGGTTCGAAACCTATGTGATTAGAGGGAAACGCAATTCAGGTACCATCTGCCTGAATGGTGCAGCAGCCCGCTTAGTGCAGCCCGGCGACATTATTATCGTTATCTCTTACATGGTTGTGGCTGAGAATGCCGTTCATGCATTCAAACCAAAGATTATAGCCGTTGATGCAAATAATACCCTTACCGGCATCAAGCACGACGAAGGCTATCTGGACTGATTTCTTCGCTGAACAGGGCAGCATTACAGGGATTGAGCTAAGGTATTCCGAAAATTTTTAGCATTCAGCGTTTGGCAAGCTGACTCAGGAGTTGGCTTCAAATGGTTTTCCCGGAAAGACTAATGTGTTATCCGGTTGAAAAAATGAACTACATTTCAATATCTGTTTGAATTGAAAGTATATTGCGCGCTTCAGCCGGATGCTTTTAATAAATTCTTATGGGTATCGGAAAGTTTATATCCTTTATTTTGTTAAATTTGCGCCCTGATTTTGGAAAAAAAACTTCATGATAAAGATAACATTTCCCGATAATAGCGTCCGAGAGTTTTCTAAGGGTATAACCGGCATGGGAATAGCCCAAAGCATAAGCGAGGGCCTTGCCCGCAAGGTACTTTCTATTAGCGTAAACGGCGAAGTGCGTGATCTTACACGACCTATTGAAACTGATGCTTCGGTTAGGCTGCACACCTGGGACGATTCGGAAGGCAAAGCCACCATGTGGCATTCTTCGGCACACCTGATGGCCGGTGCCATAGAGGCTTTGTATCCGGGTACTAAATTTGGTATCGGACCTGATGTGGAAAACGGATTTTACTACGATATTGACCTGGGCGGCCACACATTGTCGTGCAATGATTTTGAGAAAATAGAGAAGAAGATGCTTGAGATGGCCCGGGAGAAACAGGCTTTTAAGCGCAGAGAGGTTGGCAAGGACGAGGCCTTGAAGTTTTATTCTGAAAAGGGCGACGAGTACAAGGTAGATATGATTAGCGACTTAGAGGATGGCACCATCAGTTTTTATGAGTCAGGACATTTTACCGATCTGTGCCGTGGGCCTCATCTGCCCGATACCAGCCCCATAAAAGCAGTAAAATTGCTCAGCATAGCGGGGGCTTACTGGAGAGGCGATGAAAATCGAAAACAACTCACCCGGGTTTACGGCATCGCGTTCCCAAAACAGAAAGACCTCGACGAGTATCTGGTGATGCTCGAAGAAGCCAGAAAGCGCGATCATCGGAAAATAGGACGCGAACTGGAGCTTTTTGCTTTTTCGGCAAATGTGGGGCAAGGGTTGCCTCTTTGGCTTCCCAAAGGTGCCGAGCTTCGGGAAAACCTTGAAAAGTTTCTTAAAAAGGTTCAGCGCAAAGCCGGGTATCTGCCCGTGATAACACCCCATATAGGCAACAAGAACCTGTACATCCAAAGCGGGCATTACGATAAATACGGGAAAGACTCTTTCCGGCCCATTTCTACTCCGGCTGAGGGCGAAGAGTTTATGCTCAAACCCATGAACTGTCCTCACCACTGTGAGATTTACAAGACCCGGCAATATTCTTACAAAGACCTGCCTGTGCGCCTGGCAGAATTCGGCACTGTGTATCGTTACGAGCAGAGCGGAGAGCTACACGGACTTACCCGCGTCAGGGGATTTACCCAAGATGATGCCCATATTTTCTGCCGCCCCGATCAGGTAAAAGAAGAATTCGTTAAAGTAATTGATATTGTGCTTTACATCTTCAGGGCGCTCGATTTTCAGGATTTTAGCGTACAGATTTCGCTACGCGACCATGAAAACAAACAAAAATACATTGGTTCGGACGAAAACTGGATAAAGGCAGAAGCTGCTATAGTTGAAGCCACGCGCGAACGCCAGTTGGAAGCCAAAATCGTAACCGGCGAGGCTGCTTTCTACGGGCCAAAACTCGATTTCATGGTGAAAGACGCCTTGGGACGCAAGTGGCAATTGGGTACTATTCAGGTTGATTACAACCTGCCTGAGCGTTTCGAGCTGGAATACATTGGCAGTGACAACCAAAAACACCGCCCCGTGATGATCCATCGCGCTCCGTTTGGATCTATGGAAAGGTTTGTAGCCGTATTGATTGAGCACTGTGCCGGCAATTTCCCGCTATGGCTTACTCCCAGTCAGGCTATCATACTGCCAATCAGTGATAAGTATCAGGAGTATGCAAAAAAAGTTTTACATTTGCTGAATAATTACGAAATTCGCACCCTCATTGACGAGCGCAGTGAGAAAACGGGCAAAAAGATCCGTGATGCCGAAACCCGTAAGATTCCCTACATGATTATTGTTGGCGAAAAAGAGGAGGCTGAAGCTACGGTTTCTGTCCGAAAACACGGCCACGGTGATCTGGGTACTTTTACAATAGAAGAATTTGTGAAAACCGTTCAGAACGAGGTTTCCAGCGTTACTGAATATGAGGTTTAACATCAATATTAACCAATTAAGGAGGACACTAATATAGCAGCAACATTCACCCCCCGGTTTTTTCAACCCAGAAGACCGGTTAAGCAGGAAGACCCACACGCCATTAATGAGCGGATTAAAGCTCCGGTCATTAGAATTGTTGGAGATAATGTAGAACCCGCAATTGTATCCATCAAGGAAGCCCTAAATATTGCTGATTCCTTGGGACTTGATCTGGTGGAAATCGCCCCCACGGCCAATCCGCCGGTGTGCAAAGTGATGGACTACAAGAAGTTTCTGTACGAACTAAAAAAGAAACAAAGGGAAGTTAAAGCGAATGCAGCCAAGGTTGTGGTTAAAGAAATCAGGCTCGGCCCCAATACCGATGACCATGACTTCAATTTTAAATTGAAACATGCCCTCAAATTTCTTGAAGAAGGAGCAAAACTCAAAGTGTATGTGTTCTTCAAAGGAAGGTCAATTCTGTATAAAGAGCAGGGCGAAATCATTTTGCTGCGGTTTGCTTCCGAGATCGAAGAAGTGGGTAAGGTGGAGCAACTGCCCAAATTGGAAGGCAAACGCATGATTATGCTCATTGCCCCAAAAAAAGCACCAAAGAAATAATGTTCAATATGTTTAATTAACCTTGTAATCAGTTTTTGTAATGCCGAAAATGAAATCTAAATCCGGAGCCAAAAAGCGGTTCACTCTTACTGCATCCGGGCGCGTGAAGCGTAAACATGCTTATAAAAGTCATATTCTGACCAAAAAAAGCATCAAGAGGAAGAGAAATCTGACCCATTCCACCCTGGTGAGTCCGGCAGATGAAAAGAATGTTAAAGCAATGCTTTAACCGGGAGCTCAATATTTTTTAACCTTTGTTTTAGCCAAACAAGACTTTCCCTTTTGAGGAAAGCGCTAAACAAAAAAATCATTTAACAATGGCAAGATCAGTAAATAAAGTAGCTTCGAGAGCCAAACGCAAGAAGCTGTTAAAATTAACCAAAGGCAACTTTGGTGCGCGCAAAAATGTTCTGACCGTAGCTAAGAACACTTGGGAAAAGGGTCAAACTTATGCTTATCGCGACAGGCGCGTCAAAAAAAGAGAGTTCCGCAAATTGTGGATTCAGCGGATCAATGCAGGTGCCAGACAATTTGGTATTAGCTACTCTCAACTCATAGGAAAACTCAATTCTAAAGATATCCAGATCAACCGCAAAGTACTTGCCGATCTGGCAATGAACAACCCTGAGGCTTTCAAAGCTATCGTTGACTCGGCAAAATAAAACATTCGAACATTAATAAAAGAGGGGGTAGAGATGCTCCCTCTTTTGTTTTTGCCAGGTTTAGTTCTTGGAAAAAAGCAAAAAGCAATACTGATTGCTGTGTGTCTGACTGTGGTTATTTTCTTGTGGAGGATTCCTGAGATTGCCTGTAATATGGAAATTCCCAAAATCGAAAGCACCAAACAAGAGTTTTATGTAACAGGTTGAGTGCTGAAGTGGAATTTTAAATCCACACTTTTTGTAGAAATCAAAAGTTTTTTTGGCTCAACCCTTTTGGTAAATTTGCAGTGATGAGTTTCACCTAAAATCCAATTGCCATGTCTGTTTTACTCGAATTTTCCATGTTTCCTACCGATAAAGGGGAAAGCGTTAGCCCTTTCGTAAGCAGAATTATTTCAATGATAAGGGCTTCGGGCCTCAATTACAGACTCACTCCCATGGGCACAGTTGTTGAAGCGGAAGGGCTGCCCGAGATTCTGGATTTGATTGCCAAAGCCTATAACGAACTGGAACCCGATTGCAATAGGGTTTACTCAAGCCTCAAATTAGATATTCGCAAAGGTCCATTGGGCAGACTTGAGGGTAAAATCCAGTCGGTAGAAAATCAAATCGGTGATGTAAGTAAATGAGAAGTGCCAGGCGTTAAATTGCCTGACTGGTATCAAATTTTTCCAGATACTCGGCAACGCGTTTCATAAACATACTTCCAAGCGCACCGTCAACCACCCGGTGGTCGCATGAAAGCGAGAGCATCATCATGTGGCGAATACCTATACTTTCTCCCTGCGGTGTCTCAATTACAGCAGGCTTTTTTTGTATGAGGCCTACTCCCAGAATGGCTACCTGAGGCTGATTGATAATGGGTGTCCCCCCAATGGCTCCATACGAGCCAAAATTTGTAAGGGTAAAGGTCCCACCCTGAATTTCCTCGGGTTTTAGTTGGTTCACGCGCCCTCTTGCTGCAAAGTCATTTACTTCCTTGGTCAGACCCAACAGACTTTTGTGGTTAACATTCTTGATCACCGGTACAATCAGGTTTCCGTCGGCAGTAGCTACTGCCATTCCAATATTTACATTTTTGCGTACAATGATGTTGTTGCCGCTCATGGATACATTCACCATGGGGTAATCGCGCAGGGCCTTTGCAATGGCATGAATGAAAATAGGAGTGAAGGTAAGTTTCTCACCTTCGCGGGCTTCGAGAATGCCTTTGTTTTTGTTGCGCCAGTGCACAAGGTTGGTTACATCGGCTTCGGCGAATAGTGTAATATGCACTGCTGTTGCCTCAGACATTACCATATGGTCGGCGATGAGCTTGCGGATGCGGTTCATTTCTATTACCGTGTCGCCTGCATTGACCGATACAGGAGGACCGCTTGGGATAGCAGGAGCCTGAGTCGTTGCCGCGGGAATGGCTGCCGCAGCCATTGCGGGTGTTGCTACGGGTGCAGCCGGCACCGGATTATTACTGCGATGAGCCAGATAATCCATCACATCTTTGCGGGTGAGTCTGTTGTGGGAACCACTTCCGGGAATCTTTTCGAGTTCGGTAAAGGAAATTTTTTCATCACGGGCAATAGTGCGCACCAACGGAGAATAAAATCTTCCGCCATCTTTACGGCTCAGTTGCACCTCCTCGGTAATTGCTGTAACCGGAGATTGCTGGCTTGCCGGGGTTTTGGTTTCTTCTGCCACGGCAGGCATTGATGCGGCCGAGGGTTTGTCATCAACTGATTGCATATCAGTTTCAATAACTGCAATAACCACTTCTACGGCTACCACATCCCCTTCGTTAAACAATCTTTCGGTAAGGATTCCTTCAACGGGGCTTGGAATTTCCGAATCCACCTTGTCGGTTGCAATTTCCAGAATGGGATCGTCGAGCGCAATCACATCGCCCACATTTTTCAACCATTTTGTGATAGTAGCTTCTGTAATGCTTTCTCCCAGTTTGGGCATCTTCAGGCTAAATTTTCCCATGTATAAGTATTTAATTTCAGTGTGTTGGATTAAGTTTTGCAGTATGATTCTGCAGGCAAACAAAGCTAAGGGCATTCCGTTTCCCTGGCAGTTTAAACAACAAAAAAATGCAAAAAAGGTTTAAATTGCTACAGGTTTTCCTGCCGGCCAAGTTTACTGAATGCTGTTATTACAATATTAAAATCATTCTCAATTCGATATTCCCGTGCATACAGATTGTTCAGATTTTCGCAGGTTTCCTGCTTATGTAAAGCTCCTTTTAGCGAATCGGCAGGCGACAAAACACCTTGTTTTAAGTAAGGAAGCACTTGCGATCGCACGCCGGGTACATATCCTACCCAGGTTTTTTTGCCGAGCAAAACTTGTACAATGTTTTTGACAAGTCCTTTGCGATTTTTGATAATAAATACGCTTACCGGGCAGGTTGCAATTAAAAACAGTGATAGCAGAATGTCAAAAACTCTTTTGTTTCGCCGGTTTCTATGGGAGTTTACCGGACTGAGATGAATGGCATAGCCTTCCTCGAAAGTGTCAATACTGTTACTTCCTATAATGAACAGACTTTCGGGGGGCGCAATTTTGAATTTTACCCGGTAGCCTTGCAACCTGGCCATTTGGTTGATAATGGCTTGCGACCCTATATCGGCGGCACAAAATATTACTTCATCAATGTGATACACATTAATCAATTCGTCAATTTGCCTCAGGTGCCCGATATAGCCTTTTTCTTCAGGCTTATTTTCATCCGGTGTGATCAGTCCAATGAAAGCTGTGTTGCCGGCTTTTCGGAGCAAATCCACGATTCTGCCTGCCTCGGTGCCTTTACCCACAATAGCAAGCCTGCGTGAGGGACCCCTAAACAAAACCTGCCTGGATGATGGAATCATTACGGCCCAATATCGGGTGAGCAGCAGTGCTGTGAGCGTCCAGGCTCCGCCAAGCAGAATGAGTGCCCTGGAAAATCTCATGTGAGTGGGCAGGAGTGCATAAATTACCAGAATAATGCCCGTGCCAATCACCACACCTCTGAAAACCCGATAAGCTTTAGCAGGATGATCATAGCCCCCCGAGAAATAAACTGCCACCAACCAGATGCCGATATAGGCAGGCAAAACAATAAAGAAAAACTCAGGAGGAAAATGATGGGGCGCAAACCTTACGCTCTCCCAACTTAAAGTTATGAGCCAAAAACCGGCAAAAATGACTGCTGCATCCACCAATGGGAAAGCAATCTGCCGCAGTCCCCGGCTCAGCACGGCAACTGCTGCCCTGAAAAATACTGCCAACTGAATGCCCGACAACAACATCCAGGAATTAGGGCCGGAAAAATGCTTGCGGGCAAACAGCATCATTGCCTTGTAAAACAAATACACATAATTGAGACTGCCCTTTTTGGTACTCTCTCCTTTATAATGTATGATGCGTGCTTTAGGAAAATAGTAATTGTAATAACCGGCCTTAGTAATTCTGTAAGAGAGGTCTATATCTTCGCCGTACATAAAAAATCGCTCATCCAGCAACCCGGTTTTTGTTAGTGTTTCTTTTCTCAACAGCATAAAAGCCCCTGCCAGAACATCCACCTTGTGGGTTTGGTCGGGATCCAGGTACCCCAGGTGGTACTTGCCGAATATTCTGGATTTGGGAAACAATTTGGATAATCCTGTGATTTTGTAAAAGGCTACCGACGGGGTGGGCAAACCCCTTTTTGACTCTGGCAGGTAGCGGCCATTGCCATCATACATCTTCACTCCAAGCCCACCGGCATCCGGATGTTGATCCATAAACTCCACCACATCTGCCAGGGTTTCATCTTCAACGATTGTGTCGGGATTCAGCAACAGTATGTACCTGCCCCGGGCTTTGGCAATGGCTTGATTATTAGCTTTGCTGAAACCAAGATTGCTTTGGTTGGCAATGACCTGCACATTCGGATACTTTGCCTGAAGCATTTCCAGGGTATTGTCAACCGAGTTGTTGTCCACGACTATGGCTTCCATATTGAGGTTTCTCCCCGAGAGAAATACTGATTTCAGGCACTGATCGAGAAAAAAAGCCACATTGTAGCTGACAATAACTACCGTAAGGTCGATCATGGGTTATTTACTGATCAGGTTCTCGTATGTTGTGCGGTTTAGAATGCTTCTTCCCAAGGTTACTTCGTCGGCATATTCTATTTCGTTGCCTATAGAAATTCCTCTTGCAATTACAGAAACGGTAATGCCTAATGGATTCAATTTGCGAAAAAGATAAAAGTTGGTGGTATCGCCTTCCATGGTGGTGCTTAAAGCTAAAATGATCTCCTTAAGGGTATCTGATTGTGCTGCAGCTCTTACCAGAAGTGGTTCTATATTCAGGTCGGAAGGACCAATACCCTCGATAGGAGAAATTACCCCGCCTAAAATATGATAAAGACCATGATATTGCCCGGTATTTTCTATAGCAATCACATCACGAAGATCTTCAACAACGCAGATAATGCTTGTATCTCGCCGCGGCGACCGGCATATTTCGCAGGTTTCCTGATCAGAAATATTAAAACACTGGCTGCAGTAAACCACTTCGCGTCTGAGCCTGGCAATGGCCTCGGAAAACCGGGCTACAGAATCGGGCTCTTGTTTCAATAGAAACAGAACAAGCCGCAGAGCGGTTTTTTTGCCAATACCCGGAAGGCGCGAAAACTCTTCTACTGCCGCCTGCAACAATTTAGATGAAAAGGTTTCCAAAAGAATTCATATTTAACAAAAAACAAAGTTAATACAAAAAAATTCGCTTCGGTCCCGGCATTGATACTGATGCGGCCGGGGACTTGAATTACCATGTTTTGAAAAATTGAGAAAACCGAAAAATTGAACGGTTGTGCATAAGACACTCAGCCAGATGATTGTAACTGGCAATTCAATTTATCAGTAATGATGCGAAAGGATGTGTTTATTTGTGCTTCTTTTTTGGGTGAGTGAGTGTTAGATTTTTCAACCCATAATCTCGCGAAATGCTTTAGCTCGGCTTCGGGAATACTTTTTATATTTGCTCCCTGCCAAAAATGCAACCAATGACCCCTGCAATACTGCTGTTTTCCTTCCTTGCCTATACGGCCATCGTTTTTTTTGTTGCTTGGCTTACAACTATAAAAGCCAACAATGAAAGTTATTTCATAGGCAATCGGAGTTCGCCTTGGTATGCGGTATCGTATGGCATGATTGGAGCGTCACTCTCGGGGGTAACATTTATGTCGGTGCCCGGGTTGGTTCAGGCAGAGCAGTTTTCGTACCTTGTGATGGTAATAGGCTTCATGTCAGGATATGTGGTGATTTCGTATGTTTTACTGCCTTTGTATTACAGGCTCAGCCTTACTTCGATCTACACCTATCTGCATGGCAGGTTTGGTCTTGTGTCCTATAAAACCGGTTCGTTTTTCTTTATCGTGTCGCGGCTCATCGGATCCTCTTTCCGTTTGTTTCTTGTGGTGAGTGTGTTACAGACTTTCGTATTCGATGCCTGGAATATTCCTGCCATCGTTACGGCCGGTAGTATTATGTCAATCATCCTGATTTACTCTTTTCAGGGTGGCATTAGAACCATTGTTTGGACAGATACCCTGCAGACTACTTTTATGATTGTTGCTGTGATTATTACAATTGTAATTGTGACAGGACAGCTCAACCTGAATTTTTCAGAGATGTTATCTGCTATCCACGCCGAGGGTTATACCCGTATGATAGTTACAGACATTGACAGTCCTCGTTTTTTTCTCAAACAGTTTTTTGCCGGTATGTTTATTACCATCGTAATGACTGGCCTGGATCAGGATATGATGCAAAAAAATCTGAGTTGCCGCAACCTTGCAGATGCTCGGAAAAATATGCTCACACTCGGCACCATTCTCATCCCGGTGAATCTCCTTTTCCTGGTTTTGGGGGCAGTTTTATGGATGTATGCCGATACACATGGCATATCTTTAATCAACACATCCGATGAATTGTTTCCCACACTTGCCCTGCAGCATCTGGGTGTGTTTGCCGGCCTTACATTCTTTTTCGGACTTATAGCTGCCGCATACTCAAGTGCCGATGGCACCTTAACGGCACTTACCACCACATTTGTTGTGGATTTTTTGGGCATAAAACGAAAGGAAGGGTGGTCTGAAAAAAGGGTGAAATCTCTGCGCTACATGGTTCATATTGGTTTTGCCGTGGTAATGATGCTTGTCATCCTGCTATATGAATCCATCCATGACCGGGCTGTTCTAAGTATGTTGTTTACCATTGCAGGATATACCTACGGACCGCTGCTGGGTTTGTACAGTTTCGGATTGTTCACCAAACGAAAAGTCATTGACAAGTGGGTGCCATTGGTTGCCATATTGGCACCTTCATTGAGTTTTCTCCTCAGCACCTTTTCAGAAGAATTGTTTGCAGGCTACAAGTTTGGTTTCGAATTGCTGATAATCAATGGTTTACTTTCTTTTGTGGGCCTGTATATTCTGTCTATTATCCGGGAGCGGAATGAGAGAAGCAAAAAGCAACAATCGGATTAGACAGATTGCACGGGAAATTATTTCTGCTTTTTATTGTAATGGATGCATAACGCCCTGAAAGGGGGTTGGTGTGTTGATGTGTCCTGATGGTGCAAGTGTTACAGGTAAAATTTTCCGGCAAATAAGTTTGTCATTAAATGTTATCTTATCGTATGAAATAAGGCATTATTGGTTTGCAAAAACAGCATTGTTCATAACTTTTTGCTTAAAAATCAGGCAATTGTCAAATTTTAGTGCTAATCTTGATGTTCCTTTTCTTGCTTTTTCTTCGATTTAATCTTAATGAAAAAGTTTCAACACAGAAGGGAGCAGAGAGTGCTTGTATCATCAGTCATTGGTAGGTTTGGATAGATGCTCGAATACTTGGGTGTTTCAAAAATGTGTGCTTATGGGTTCTAAGATTTGCTGCTTATCTGAATTAACGAATCCTTAACAGAAATGTGCACTTTTCGTAGATTTTTGACCATGTTCCGGTTGCCAACATCTTCCAGATGCAGAATGTTGGGGAATCAAACCTGCAAGAATCATCAATTTTTGCAAAGAATTGTTGCTGCCGATTTTCAGCAGAACATAGAAAACCAGCCTTTGAGAAATAGCATGGGCGGGTTCACACCTTTTTTTACCTTAGGCGAGCGCGCACTCCTTACCCATTTGTCGAAATTCCGAAAGAATTCCACCCGCAATATCTGGCGGTCGGTTTCATCAGAGAATTTCAATCTCAATTTGGGCAAGCTGAGGCTGTCATCAGAAAATTTTCCGGTACGATCCATGCACCCTTCATTTTCTTACCCAAGCCAGAAGTCCTTGACCTCAAAACAGATTTAAAAACTGCGAATACCATCTTTGAGTGGGGTTTTGGTGTAGTTGGATATTCCGAGCCAAGCTCCTCCTAATCCGGTCGCATATTCTTTGGCAAGCTCAGGACATATGTGCAGCTTTTGCAATGGGTGTGGCTGTGAAGCTTTGGTTCATTCTATTGACCTGCTAGTCCGTTAATAAATGTATCCACAAAATTCAATATCTTTTTCAAGATTCTGTCGCCTGTCTTTTTCCGTTCTAATAGTGTGGGTTGTTCTCCTTCAAGCAATTGCAATATTTCATCACGAAGCGGTTCTCGTTCGGCATACAAATAATCTTCAATCAATGATTGTGTTCTTTCGGCTGAAAGTCTTTCTTCTTTTACCAAGAGATTAAAGGCCTTTTGTTGTTCGGCATTCCAGAATTTTTCAAATTCTTGCGGAATATCATCTGTGTCTTCAATTGCCGGTAAATTAGCTTTTATAAACAGTTCAATCAACTCTCGTTTGCTTCGCAAATGAGCTTCGGTGTTGAGTAAATTGAAAATTTCTTTTTGAGAAGCAGCATACTGCGTCTGTGCAGAAGATTTTAGCTTAATTAAAAGTTGAATAATGTATGCAACATTAATTTCGTCGCGGTGGATGAGTTCGAGTTCAAAGTCCACATCTTCTAAAATCGATACTTTCTCTTTTTGGTGGTCGCTTTTTACTTTGTCGTAAAGGTCAAGATATTTGCTTTTAAAGTCCTCGAATAATTGCTCGTTCATTGCCAAATCCAGCCATTTGAAGTCGGCAAATGCTGTGAGAATGTTTTTTATCCGCATCAGCTCCCTGAATGCTTTAATAAATTCCAATTCGTCATTCTCGGTTTGCAAATCGTTTACGCTGTTTACGGTTGGTGTAATTTTCAGCAAGGCAACAAACGCTTCGTTGAATTTCTTTACATAATCCTCGTAAGGTTTCATTAAAATAACCTCAATCGCTTCTTTGTTGCTGAATAAAGTTATTGCTTCATCGGTAGCAGTTTTCAGATTGCGGAAAACAACAATATTTCCCTGCGATTTTTGTTCGTTTAGTATTCGGTTGGTGCGTGAAAAGGCTTGAATTAAACCGTGATATTTCAGGTTTTTGTCAACATACAAGGTGTTTAGCGGTGGACTGTCAAAACCCGTCAAATACATATTTACAACGAGCAAAATATCAATTTTTCGTTCCTTAACTTTCTTTGAAATATCGTTGTAGTAATTGTAAAACGATTCGCTGTCTTTGGTGGAGAATTTTGTCTCAAACATTTTGTTGTAATGTTCAATATATTCGTCCAGTTTTTCACGGCTGTGAGCCTGCAATCCATACAGAGCCCGTGGTTCTTCCACAACCGAAAGTTCTTCGGGAATAAAACCATTTGCGTCTGCATCTTCTTCATTTGCAGCATAACTAAAAATGGTTGCAATTTTTAAATTGTGCTTGCCTTCTTCTTTTTTCTTTTGGAAAATATCATAATACTTTATCAGCGTTTCAATTCCGCTCACGCAAAACATTGCGGTAAATTCCTTGTTGTGCGTTTTTCGGTTGTGATTGGCTAAAATGTAATCGGCTATTTTTTCTAAACGCTCAGGCGACTCCATCAACTCTTTTGTGTCAATGTCTTCCACCTCAATATCTATTTCTGTGGCTTTGGTTTCCAAAGGCTCAACCTCCGCGCCCTTAGCTTGTCGAAGGGTGTATCTGCCAACATATTCGACCGAAAATTTCAACACATTCTCGTCCTTTATGGCATCTGTAATTACATATTTGTGCAAGCAATCGCCAAACAGCTCCTTGGTGGTTCGTTTGCCCAATTGGTTTTTAACTGCGTTGTCGGCAAATATGGGTGTGCCTGTAAAACCGAACATTTGCGGATTATTGAAAAACTTGTTAATCCGTCCGTGTGTTTCGCCAAACTGTGAGCGGTGGCACTCATCGAAGATGAAAACAATGCGTTCATCTTTGAGTTTCTCCATTTTTGCCACATAATGCTGTTTGCTTATGGCGGTATTGAGTTTTTGAATGGTGGTAACAATCAATTTGGTGTCATCTGTAAGTTGTTTTACCAATGCTTTTGTATTCTCCGTTCCGTCAATACTTCCTTTGCTGAAACTGTTAAATTCTTTGGTAGTTTGGTAGTCCAAATCTTTACGGTCCACGACAAAAATCACTTTTTTAACCTTTGGCAAAGCAGTTAAAATCTGACTGGCTTTAAAGGAAGTGAGCGTTTTACCCGAACCTGTGGTGTGCCAAATATAACCATTGCTGCGGCTGTGCATTACCTTGTCAACCAATGCTTCGACTGCATAAAACTGATACGGGCGAAGCACCATCAGTGTTTTTTGCGTTTCGTTCAGTACAATGTATTTGCATATCATCTTGGATATGTGGCAAGGCTCTAAAAACTCGCTGGTAAAACCGTTCAGAATATTTGTAATTCTTTTGTTTTCCTTGTCTGTCCAATAAAAAGTTTGCTTGAATGATTGAAACCTGTTATTGGCAAAATACTTTGTATTTACGCCATTGCTGATAACGAATATTTGAATGTACTGGTACAAGCCCGAATTTGCACCAAACGAATGGCGCTGATAACGGTTTATTTGGTTGAATGCTTCTTTGAGTTCAAGCCCTCGGCGTTTCAATTCAATTTGCACCAAAGGCAAACCATTAATGAGCAAAGTAACATCGTAGCGGTTTTTGTATTTGCCCTCCATTGTTACCTGATGCGTAACCTGAAACTGGTTTTGACACCAATGCTCGGTATTAATAAATTCAAAATATAGATTTTCGGGGGTTGTTGAGCCTGCCGAAACATCCCTTACAATATGTTGTTTTTCCCTGAGTGTTTTGGCTTTATCAAAAACAGAACCTTTGCTAAGAATATTCAGCACTTTTTCAAATTCGCTATCGGAAAATTTTAAGTTGTTATGCTTTTCTAACTGGCTTTTCAGGTTGGCAATCAACTCCTTTTCGTCTCGGATAAGCACTATACTGTAGTTGAGCTTTTGCAGTTGCTCAACCAATTGTCCTTCAAGTATTTGTTCGGGTTGCTTTGCCATTTTGAATGTTAAAATTGTAAATTTCCGTCGTTTTTTTAAATAAATTGTTACTTTTTTACAAATATTACCATTATATTTGTACTGTTCTTTACCCTTGGTTTGGAATCTACAAAGGTTTTAAACGTTGAACCCGAATCAACGTTTTTTTTGTGCCTATTCCTTTCCAAAAAATTCTTCACTTCTTTCAAAATCAGGATTTTGTAAAATATTTTCAATGTCCTCCTTTTCGTATGCTGTAACAAATTTTGCTTTTAGCTTGCCAACGAAACGGATAATTACAACATAATTGCCTTTTACAATTGCTACCCTTCTATCCTTAAAGTGTTCCTTCTTTTCGTTGTCCCATCCTTTCTTTAAAATTGCTTCGGGGTCTTCGAGTGTTTCTTTAATCCAATAGATTTTCTCCAAACGGTTAAGCGACAAAATCGACTTATCCTTTTTATTCCTGTTGGCACTTTCTTTAAAAGCATGGTCAAACATATCTTCGTAAAAACGCACCATTACATCGTCAAAGGTTTTAATTTCTGACAAACAATAGGTCTCCTTCCAAAATAGCCCGAAGTTCATCTTCGGTCATTTTATGTGGCCTTATTTTCTTGTATTCCATTACCAACCACCTTGAAGATTAATTTTGAATACATTGAATTTTTCTTCCCATTTTGGTGTTGGCAGAATGGTCTTATTTAGTTTTGTTTCGGCTAATGTTATTAAATTCTTTTTGGCTTGGCTGCTTATTTTGTTATTGAATTTTGCAGCAACAAGGCCGGTTAATACATCGGCTAACTGAATACCCACTGATTGGTCGGAAGGCAGTGCTTGAACCTGATTTACATCGGATGTGAGATTAGAAGCCCTGAGCACTTTTTTTAGCACATTCAAACGCCCTTTGTTGCGGTTCATTTTATAATCGAGGAAAATATCATATTTATTGAAATCGAAAATCCAATGGTGTAGCAGCTGGTAATAAAATTTGTAAAACCCCAGTTCGGCATCTTTGTCGTTAAAGCGGTAGTTATCAATCGTTCGGGATTCTATAAGTATCACCCTGAAACGCAATTCGCCAGTATTGAAAAAATAATTGAGCAAATCGGTATAAACCTCTGAAAAAGCAGGCGAAACTTTATTCCACTTTAACTCGCCGTGTATGTTGTGTTGTTGTTTTATTTGGTTCACGCTTTCTTTAAAAGTGCCGCGAAAATCGGCAGGCATCCAAATACCGCCTATAGTTGTGTACCGGTGGGCTTCTTTTCGGGTAAGTGCCTCTAAACCGCTTTCGTCGCAATATACTTCAAAGTTCATAGCTTACTTTTTTTATTGCCTGGGGTATTACTTCTTTTTCGTCTCGGATAAGCACCAAACCGTAATTGAGCTTTTGCAGTTGCTCAACCAATTGCGCTTCTAATATTTGTTCGGGTTGCTTTGACATTTGTCTGAACTATGATTTATTTGATTTTTGTGATTCCGATGATTTGAATTTCTTATTGGTTAGCCTTTTAAAATTCAAACTTGTTTCGCCAAAGTTGATAAGTAATCCCACTTCCAAATTATAGGCTTCTAAATAATTTATGGCTTGAGCAAAATGCACATCTTCTAATTCCGTTATAGCTTTTAACTCAACCGAAACAACACCTTCCACAAGAAAATCAACTCTTCTTGTTCCTATATGTTCGTCACGATAAAAAATAGGCATTTCATATTCCCGGTTAAAGACAATACCTGCCAATTGCATTTCAATGGCTAATGCTCTTTGATAAATGACTTCCTGAAAGCCATTGCCTAATGTTTTATGAACAGTCATTGCACATCCAATAATTTTAGATGT
>Ga0209316_100137_pt1 | contig 27067 bp, 29 predicted proteins | sample 3C3metaG_FD_184150 | JGI IMG/M metagenome (GOLD analysis project Ga0209316, IMG submission 184150) | Freshwater bacterial and archeal communities from Indian Creek, Illinois, USA - 3C3 metaG (SPAdes) (version 3) | ecosystem: Environmental > Aquatic > Freshwater > Unclassified | place: USA: Indian... | reverse complement strand
CAAGGCTACTAATATCGTAATCATCACTTCAACTGCTATCACAACAGCGAAAATGCCCCACCAAGAAAGCTCGCCGACTGGGAGGAAGAAGAAGTGTTTAGCTTTGGTTTTTCCTAAATTGTCCTGTGGAGATGACCCGGTTTTTGCGGCCCATCTTCCGGCCTTTTGTCCAAGAAATTCTGGAATAGCAATCAGTAGAGAAGCAAACAACAGAAGTACCACTACAAATAGAAACACCTGACCTATTATATCCATAAGAAAGCAACACTCCTAAATGAAATTAATACATTCACAGGCTACCCTACCTTAAACCAGGGCAGCCTGTGAACCATTTCTTTAGAGGAACATCTAGGGACGAAGCCCAAAAAACTGACCAAACCTTTGAGCGCATCCACTGCTAAGAATATCACCAAAATGACCGTCAGGCGTTCTTCGCCCACACAATATGCAATTACCTTGTACCCATGAAAAACTTGCGCCTCCCACAGCCCCCCCGCCAACTGCCCTTCCCGCCCCTATAAGGGCAGCTTCTATTCTTGGCCAACTGCTCACTACCACATGAACTGTTCTCGCGGTAACCATTTTACCTGCTGCTATCAAAATGGTCGCAGCCTTTAAAGTTGCCGTAGTTATCGCCACTCCCGCTGCTTTTAGTGCAACGGTGGCTACTGCGACTGGTATCGTCCACCAAGGATTCACGCTTGTTAGTAACATTAATTGTCCGGCTACCAGTGCCACCTGAAATTCCTCAATAGAAACTTTTTCAATACCATCATCTGTTGGTAGCAAAAAGTAGTTACCCTGTCTTTCTAAACCAACTTTCTTTCCATCGACAACCGCTACTTCCGGCCAAGGGAATTTATAAGATGCATCGCCTTCTTCTGTTTCAACCTTAATCACCGGCTGACCATTAATCACCTGTACTTCTGCATCAATGTACTGAATTTGTTGCTCGCTTTGCTTTTCTTGCCCCCTGCCATTCCCCTGCCCGGCGGCAACCGGAGTCAAAAAAGCAGACATTAACAGAACCACCGTCAGCAACATTGACGCGATACGGAATTTCTTCTTCATTGACATCCTCACTCCTCTAATATATTTTCCGGCGACCGTTCCCGTGCAATTTTTTCTTGGCTTGCAATTAGGAAAAATTGCCTTCTAGTGAAGAATATATCATAGCCCCCCCCGCGTCAATGCTATTATTGTAATAATTTTGTGTTACCTAAGTCAATTTGCAACAACTGTCATCTCTGCAGGCAAGCCATCCCTGCAGCGCAGGTCAAGCCTCCTTCGCACGCCTACGAACTATAATATTCAGCTTATGTCCATAAACAGTATTGATTTTGAATTGCCTCGAATGTGTGTCAACAAAAAAGAGCCTTTGTTTCTGAGGAGACAAAGGCATTTATTTGAAAGTTTCCCGGTTATAAAATGGCTTACCAAACGATATGCGATTTGCAGTGCGATTTTGCTGTTTTGCACCTCAAAACGGAACCCGTTACCCTTTGGGGGGCGGTTTTTTTTGCCGTTACTGTTGTTGGAAAGGATTTCTGAACCACCAGCCGCCATCCCAGTCCCACTGCTGTTCCGGGGGGCAGTGTGGGCAATCAGGCCAGCTGCACTCCTCTTGCGGTTCAGTGCCCGCAATAAACAGTTCGTCAATAGGGGCGAGCTCACAACGGGGGTTATGGAGCAGGCTGCTGTATGGGCAAAGCTGCACCGAAATCAAACCGCCGGGACGGCTAAACTCCCTGGCCGGCAGCTCTTTGTGGGCTTCCCGCATAAAGTTAGCCCAAACGGGGCCTGCAAGGCTGCTGCCGGTTTGTCCCGGCAGAGACAGGTTTTCATCATTGCCGACCCATACTGCCGTCACCAGATCAGGCGTATAGCCCACAATATAGGCATCCCGGTTCCCCTGAGAAGTGCCGGTTTTTGCAGCCGCAGGCCTATTGACGAGCGGGCCTAGTGACCGTCCGGTGCCGATAGGAGAGTTAAGGACACTTTTTAGCATATCAGTCATCAAATAGGCTATTTTTGCTTCCAATACCGGCGTGCGCTGTGGCTCGCTCTGATATAGAATGCGCCCATGAGAATCAGTAATTTTACTGATAAAACGTGGTTCAACCCGCACTCCTAAGTTGGCAAAGGGCACATATGCTGTGGCCATCTCCAAGGGAGAAACAGAGATGGGTCCCAGAGGTAAAGAGGCAATGGGTCTTAAGGGGCTGATAATGCCAAGGCGTGTGGCCATTTCCACCGTTTTTTCCGGTCCTACTTCCAGATGGGTTTTTACGGCTACCACGTTACTGGAGCGGGCAATGGCATCGCGCATGCGTAGCGCTCCGTAAAAACGACCACTATATTCCAGCGGTTCATACGGCTCGTCCTGGTTAGGCAGTTCATATGAAACCGGCTCGCTTACCCTAACTGTGGCTGTCGTTTCCCCGGCTTCCAACGCCGCAGCGTAGGTAAAAACTTTAAAGGCAGAACCTGAAGCCCGCCCAGGTTCGGCTACGGCGCGGTTAAACTGACTGCCCCGGAAGTCGCGGCTGCCTACCATGGCACGCACAGCGCCGTCCTCCGGATCGATGGAGACCAGCGCCGCTTGCAGGGGAAGCAGTTCTCCGTCTGTGCCGCGGGAAGTCTCCGGCACAAACCGGGCTACGGCACTTTCCGCCGCCTGCTGCATCTGCCTGTCGAGGGTGGTATAAATATGCAGTCCGCCCCGGTAGACAATTTGCGGATCTTCCGGAAAAATTGCTGCCAGCTCTTGTTCGATTAGATAATCAATAAAATGGGCACCCAGTTGGCGTTGCGCTCGATCGTCAGCTCTGTTACGTAAAACAAGTTCCTCTCTTTGCGCGGCTTGGCGCTCTGCTTCAGAAATATATCCTTCCGCCACCATCCTGGTCAGTACCGTATCTTGGCGTCGCTTGGCAGCGGCAAAATCCAAATGCGGGGAATAAAGGGCTGGGCCGCGAGGAATGCCGGCCAAAATTGCTGCCTCGGCCAGTGAAAGTTGTTGCACCGATTTTGCAAAATAGGTGCGCGAGGCAGCCTCAACTCCGTAAGCGGCATGGCCAAAATAGATTGTATTAAGATATTTTTCTAAGATTTCCTGTTTAGTAAAGCGGCGCTCCAGTTGAATTGTTAAGAACATTTCTTCTGCTTTGCGGGCGAAGGTTTTTTCCGGGCTCAAAAATAGATTGCGTGCCAGTTGTTGGGTAATGGTGCTGCCTCCTTCGGCAAGCCTGCGTTCTCTGATATTGCGGAAGACGGCGCGGAGTAAACCCTGCAGGTCAATGCCGGGATGGCTATAGAAACGATGATCCTCAACTGCGATAAAGGCTTGTTGCAGATGCAGGGGTACTTCTTCCAGCGGCACGGCAAAGCGGTTTTCTTCAAAACGGGTGGTAATCACGGCATTATTTCTGTCGTAGAAGGTACTAGTCAGAGGCGTCTCGATCTGGGGAAGCTCTCCCATCCCGGCAAGAGAGATTGCCAGAAAGCCGATTGCGCCCAAAGACAGAAAAATGATAGCTAAAAAAAGTGTCAGCGAAATCCGGGTGAACCGTCGCATCTGTTTCAACCTCCTTTGCGTGCGGTTTATAAGAAATTTCTCTCTTTAAAAATTATAGCACGATTATCTCAAGGAAACGCCTAGGAATTGTTTGCACAGCATGGAATATGTGGTATAATTCTTTCGATATGCTAGGAACATGCCGGGGATTGGCATGCCGTCAGGGGATAAAATAAGAACATGTAAAACAAAAAGGAGGTCTACCCAATGTTACCCACACCAAAGAAATTTAAAATTGTGGCTGCCGCCGCTGAAGGTTCCCATAAGCTGACAGCGTTTGATAATGCCTTGCTAGGTGCAGGTATCGGCAATGTCAATTTAGTGCGAATCAGCAGTATTCTGCCGCCTTCTGCCGAGCAGGATCAAGCGCTGGAACTGCCCCCCGGCTCCCTCGTCCCTACCGCTTACGGGTCGATTGTCTGCGACCAGCCGGGAACGAAGATTGCCGCTGCTGTGGGCGTTGGTTTTTCCGCCGATACGTTTGGCGTAATTATGGAGTTTTCCGGAATGTGCGGCAAGCAGGAAGCGGAAGATAAGATAGCGGGTATGCTAAAAGATGCTTTTGAGAATCGCGGTATCCCTTTAGTAAAAACGGAAATCCGTGCTGTTGAACATACTGTTGATTCAATCGGCTGTGCCTTTGCCGCCGTGGCGCTCTGGTATTAATCTTTAAGGAAAGAGAAGGGATAGAAATAAGATGGAACTTTGGTATACGGAAAAACAGACTGCTAATTTGGGCATCACCTGTTTGGTGCAAGAGACACTTTGCAACTTTAAGACAGAGTTTCAGCAGTTGGCAGTGCTTGATACTGCGCAGTTCGGGAAAATGCTTGTACTGGACGGTATGGTGCAGACTACCGAAAAAGATGAGTTTGTTTATCATGAAATGATTGCCCATATTGCTATGCAGGCTCATCCTAGCCCGAAAGATGTGCTGGTAATTGGTGGCGGCGATGGCGGAGCCATTCGTGAATTACTTAAATATGACACGGTGGAGTCTGCTACACTGGTGGAAATTGACGAGGCAGTAATAGCAATGTCAAAAAAATATCTGCCGGAGATTTCCTGCGCGTTGTCAGATCCTCGCGTTAATGTGCTTGTGGCAGACGGTATTCTGCATGTCAAACAGTCTCTTGACAAATACGATGTGATTTTGGTTGACTCTACCGAACCGGTGGGCGCGGCCATCGGGCTATTTGCGGAGGAGTTTTATGCCGATATTTCTAAGGCGCTGAAAAAAGACGGCATGCTGGTGGCACAAACCGAATCACCGTTCTTTAATCGCGATTTGATTGAGAGTACTTATGCCCGTATCGGCCGCGTCTTTCCGCTGGCTAAGCTTTACCTAGCCAGCATCCCCACTTATCCTAGTGGCTTGTGGAGTTTTACCGTGGGTTCCAAATGTTATGAACCTGAAAATTGTCGGCAAAAGCCTGTGAATACTAAGTATTACAACTTTGCTGTCCATCAGGGAGCGTTCTGTTTGCCTAATTTTGTTAAGGAACTGGTGGGAGAGAAGGGCAAATGAGCCAAATGCCGCTAAAAGCAGAGTGTGGCAGCTTATACATGGCTGCCGGCACCGACTATCAAGCTAGCCGGGCAGTAATTTTGGGAGCACCCATGGACTACACCGCTTCCCATCGCCCCGGTTCGCGCAGCGGCCCGCAAGCAATTCGGGCTGCTTCTCCCGGCTTGGAGGAATATAGCATTTATTCCGGCAAGGATTTGCGTGATGCCAGGTTTTATGATGCGGGAGATTTAGCTTTGCCCTTGGGAAACACAGCTCGTTCTTTGGCGATGATTGAGGACGCAACAGAAACCATTTTCGCAGCCAAAAAATTTCCGATTCTTTTGGGCGGAGAACACTTAGTCAGTTTGGGCGCTCTGCGGGCTGCCGTTAAACACTACCCAAAGCTTGCTGTGCTGCATTTTGATGCTCATGCGGATTTGCGTACAGATTATTTGGGAGAGCCCTATTCCCACGCTTCGGTGATGTATCATGCTTATACCGAACTGGGGGTAGAGCTGTTCCAGTTTGGCATTCGTTCTGCCACCAGGGAAGAGGAAACCTTTGCCAAAGAGCATGCCCATTATTATCCTTTTCATGTATTTGCACCGCTCAAGGAAGCGATGACTCTCCTAGTCAACCGACCTGTCTACCTTTCGCTGGATATTGACGTGGTTGATCCTGCGTTTGCGCCGGGAACGGGTACGCCTGAACCGGGGGGAATTAGTTCAGTGGAATTACTGGAGTCACTGGCGTTGCTGCGCCGTCTGCCTGTCGTAGGGATGGATTTGGTGGAAGTGACCCCGGTCTATGACTCGGCCGGAATCACGGCCATGCTGGCAGCTAAAGTAATCCGGGAAATTATCCTGGCATTTGCTTAAAGAAAAACAAGGCACCAGGCAAGTCTGGCTAAGCAAGCTGAAGATCAAAAGCGAGAGGTCGAAAGGGGAAGGGTGCAATGGGCACTAAGTATATTTTTGTGACGGGTGGGGTAGTTTCCTCTTTAGGGAAGGGGATCACGGCGGCGTCCTTGGGCTGCCTGTTAAAGTGCAGAGGGCTTAAGGTGACGATTCAGAAGTTTGATCCCTATATTAATTTTGACCCCGGCACGATGAGCCCATACCAGCACGGAGAAGTGTTTGTGACAGATGACGGGGCTGAAACCGACCTCGACTTGGGTCATTACGAACGCTTCATTGATATTAATCTGACTAGGAGCTCTAATGTTACCACCGGGAAGATTTATTGGTCTGTGATCAGCAAAGAAAGGAAAGGCGATTTTTTAGGAGGGACAATCCAAGTTATCCCCCACATTACTAATGAGATTAAGAGCCGGATCAAACGGTCCGCCCAACAGAGTGAAGTTGATGTGGTGATTACAGAAATTGGCGGCACCGTAGGAGATATTGAGAGTCTGCCTTTTTTGGAAGCTATTCGTCAGATGAAACGCGATATCGGTCGTGAGAATGTGATGTATATCCATGTCACTTTAATTCCCTACCTGTCTAGGTCTGGAGAACTAAAGACTAAACCTACGCAACACTCGGTGAAAGAATTGCGCTCCATCGGGATTCAGCCTGATGTGATTGTTTGCCGCACCGAACACGCTCTTTCCAGAGACATTAAAGACAAAATTGCCCTGTTTTGTGACATTGATCCTAAGGCCGTTATTGAAAATTCAGACGCAGCGTCTATCTACGAAGTCCCCTTGAAAATGCATGCGGAGGGCCTTGATGAAATTGTTATGAAAAAACTGGGGCTGCCAAATATAGGCTGCGATCTTAGCGAATGGCGAGCCTTGGTGGAACGGAGCAAAACGCTTCGTAACAAAGTGACCATTGGGCTGGTGGGAAAATATGTGGCTTTGCGGGATGCGTATCTTAGTGTGGCGGAGGCCCTGGCCCATGGCGGCTTTGAAAATGACTGTGCTGTGGATATCCGCTGGATTCAGGCGGAAGACGTGGAAAAGCAAGGGGCGGAAGCGCTGCTGGCTGGACTAGACGGAATTTTGGTCCCCGGTGGCTTTGGAGACAGAGGGATTGAAGGCAAAATTGCTGCGGTGCGTTATGCCCGGGAAAACAAAATCCCTTTCTTTGGAATTTGTTTAGGGATCCACTGTGTAATTATTGAATATGCCCGTAATGTTTGCGGTTGGCATGATGCCCATTCCACGGAATTTAATCTCAATACCACTCACCCGGTAATCGACCTCTTGCCGGAACAGGGCGACATTGAGGAATTGGGCGGCACTATGCGGTTGGGGCTCTACCCTTGCAAACTGGAAGAAAACACCTTGACGTATGCGGCGTACAAAGATGAAATAATTTATGAACGACATCGTCATCGCTACGAAGTAAACAATGTCTTCCGGGAGCGCTTTGTAAAACAGGGCATGGTGATGGCGGGGACATCGCCTGATGACCGCCTGGTGGAAGTTGTGGAACTTAGCGAGCACCCTTGGTTTGTGGCAAGTCAATTTCATCCTGAGTTTAAATCAAGGCCAAACAGGGCTCATCCACTCTTTCGTGACTTTATCGGCGCAAGCCTTGCTTACCGCGGCAACCGTGATTGCCAAGGAGAATAATTCCCGGATATTGGAAAAAAAATGAGCAGAGCAGAAAGAAGAAAGATAGTTGCGTGTAAGCAGTTGTAATTTTTTAGCTGATGTGATAAAAACTAATTGTATAACTTTTGTTTAAGAAAGGAAGGTCTAAATTATGACACATGTGATCAATGACGAGTGTATTTCCTGCGGCTCCTGTGAGCCCGAATGTCCGGTGGATGCTATTTCCGAAGGCGATGATAAGTATGTAATTGACGCGAAAACGTGTACCGATTGTGGTGCATGCGCGGAAGTGTGTCCGGTTGATGCCGTAATCGCTGAGTAAAATCTTGAAACAGTCAAAAAGAGGGCCGCTGGCCCTCTTTTTGACTGTTTTTGATTGGCTGCGGAAATTATTTCAGGCTTTCCTCTGCAATGCCGTAGTTGTGCATAATGCTAATGAGCCAAGGAGAAATTATAAAAAAGCTTCGTGCTTTTTACAGATGAAGTCACTCTTTTACCCGAAAGGAGGGTGTGCCCGTGCTGTTTCGAATGCGCAAATCGCGTACAAGGCGGATGATCGGCTGGTTTTCTTCAATGTATGGCAAGTTCCGCCATTGGATGAGGAGAGTACGTTAGCCAAAAGACGTTGCTGGTAAAAAAAGGTTGCTAAAAAAGGAAATCGCCTCCCCATAGAGAATAAGTGTCTCTGGAATATTTCTATAGATGCGGGGAGGGGATTTGCTTGCATAGAAAAATTATGGTGGTAGATGACCGGTGGGGAATCCGCAAACTTCTAAGCGAGGTGCTGCAGGGCGTCGGCTATCAGGTGATTACTGCTTCCGGCGGCAAAGAAGCGCTAGAACTCGTCAAGGAACACGCAGTCGACTTAATTCTTTTGGATATGAAGATGTCCGGAATGGATGGGTTGGAAACACTGACACTTCTAAAAAAAATTCGCCCGCAAGCCGTTGTTTTGATTATGACTGCTTACGAAGAAGTGGAAGGCTTAAAGGAAGCCAGTCGCCGTGGTGCGGCAGGTTACATTTCCAAACCGTTTGACATCGAAGAAATTAAAAGTTTGATTGCTGCCAAACTCCAGGCAGAGAGCGCTTGACAGAACAAACGGTAAGGGGAGGATGAGCGAAAATGCCTTTTGCGACACTGCAAAAAGTATTGGCGGCTGCTGAACGGGGCGGCTATGCGGTTGGCGCCTTTAATACTAATAATATGGAAATTATTCAAGCGATTGTGGAGGCGGCAGAGGAAGAAAAATCGCCTGTTATTCTGCAGGCCAGCCAGGGTGCCTTAAAATATGCAGGCATTCAGTACATAGCCGCTATGGTTCGGGCGGCGGTGGAGACTTCTTCTGTTCCTGTCGTGCTGCATTTGGATCACGGTACCAGCTTCGCGCAAACGATGCTCTGTCTGAAGCATGGTTTTACCTCGGTGATGTTTGACGGCTCAAAATATTCTCTGGCTGAAAATATAGCTGCTACGCGTAAGGTGGTAGACGTCGCTCATGCCATGGGAGCCTCGGTGGAAGGCGAACTGGGCAAGATTGGCGGCACTGAAGACGACATTTCGGTTGATGAGCACGATGCGCTGTTTACTGACCCGGCTGAAGCAGAGCGCTTTGTTAATGAATCCATGGTTGACGCACTTGCTGTGGCTATCGGCACAGCCCATGGCCCCTATAAAGGGGAGCCGCAATTAGATTTTGCCAGGTTAGAGAGCATAAATAGGCGGGTAGAGGTGCCAATTGTTTTGCACGGCGCTTCCGGTGTGTCGGCGGAGAGCATTCGTAGGGCGATTGCGCTTGGTGTTTGTAAAATTAATATTGATACGGAACTGCGTCAGGCTTTTGCCCGCAGTGTGCAACAGGTGGCGCAGAACAAACCGGGAGAATATGACCCGCGTAAAATCTTGGGTCCTGCCAAAGAAGAAATGAAGAAGATTGTCAGGGAAAAAATGCGTTTATTTGGCTGTTCCGGCAAGGCGGGGGAGTGAGCTTTTAGTGAAACTGTTTCTAGATACGGCAAATTTAAAGGAAATTGAACAGGCGGTGGCATGGGGTGTTATTGACGGAGTCACCACAAATCCGACGCTGGTAGCAAAAGAAGGCAAAGATTTTAAGCAGTTGCTTGCAGAAATCTGCCGGCTTGTGCCTGGGCCTGTTTCCGCAGAAGTGATTGCTACTAGTACCGTGGAAATGGTGCGTGAAGCGGAGGAGTTAGCAAGCATTGCTCCTCAGGTGGTAATTAAAGTGCCAATGACACCAAACGGTCTGCAGGCTGTAGTGGCTCTTCGGGAAAAGGGAATTCGCTGTAATGTAACGTTGGTCTTTTCTTTCAACCAAGCACTACTGGCTGCCAAAGCCGGTGCCGCATATCTCAGTCCTTTTTTAGGCAGACTGGATGATTTGGGTTATAGTGGCGTCGGCTTGGTCGCAGAAATTTGCGGGATATTCCGGCAGTATGCTTTGAAAAGCGAAGTAATTGCCGCCAGCATCCGCCATCCGCTGCATGTGGTGGAGGTGGCGCGGGCGGGTGCTCAAATTGCTACGCTCCCTTTTGGTGTGCTTAGCCAGATGTTCAAGCATCCTCTAACAGATTTAGGCATCGAACGCTTTTTGGCAGATTGGTCGCGCGCAAACCAAAATAATAAGTAGTACGTTTTAGCTTAAACATTCCATAGTTTGTGGGGGGAGACACTTGGAGAGAGAACTGGCGCTGGAATTTGTGCGCATCACAGAAGCTGCCGCGCTGGCTGCCGGGCGCTTAATGGGCCGCGGCGACAAAGAGGCGGCGGATCAAGCTGCCGTAGACGCCATGCGAAATGTTTTCGATACTGTTGATATTGACGGCATCGTGGTTATTGGTGAGGGCGAAATGGATGAAGCCCCCATGCTCTATATCGGAGAAAAAGTTGGCACCGGCACCGAGCCTAACGTTGATGTGGCGGTAGACCCGCTTGAAGGAACTAATCTGGTAGCCAAAGGTCTGCCTAATGCTCTCTCAGTTGTGGCGGTGGCACCAAGGGGCTGCCTGCTGCATGCTCCTGATGTTTATATGGAGAAAATTGCGGTGGGGCCGCGAGCCAAAGGGTGCATTAACTTGGATGCCACCGTCCTCGAAAATTTGCAGGCTGTGGCTCATGCCTTAGAAAGAGAAGTGCAGGATTTAACGGCGATAATTCTGGATCGGCCGCGCCATGCAAAAATTATTAAAGACATCCGCGCTGCCGGCGCTCGTGTTAAATTAATCAGCGACGGGGACGTATCAGCCGCTATTGCCACCGCTATTGACAATACTGGAGTAGATATTTTATTTGGAACCGGCGGAGCGCCTGAAGGCGTTATTGCCGCCGTGGCGTTAAAGTGCCTGGGCGGCGAAATGCAGGCGCGCCTGAAGCCGGAAGGAGAAGAGGAAACGGCACGTGTAAGCAAGATGATTTTGAACCCGACCAAACTGCTTTTGCTTGATGATTTGGTATTGGGGGATGATATTTTTTTTGCGGCCACAGGAATTACAGACGGCGATATGCTTCAAGGCGTGCGTTACCGCGGGCGGACGGCGGAAACCCATTCGCTGGTGATGCGTGGTCTGACAGGCACTATTCGCAATATCTATGCTACGCATATTTTGGACAGAAAGCCGCGTTTTGTGGCACGGAAGGCAGGGTGTAAACAGAACCCCCGGGCCAGGTAAGCGCGAAACTTTAAGGGAAAGCTAAGCGGTAAAGGTATAAAGTTAAGCGGAAAGGGTATAACTTAGGGTATCTGCTTTTAAGCGTTGTGGAAACACAGCGCTTTTACGTACAGAGGTGAGATTATGAAAAAAGGCATGATCCCTGTTTTAATCGTTTTTCTCTTACTCTTATTGCCGCAGGCAGTGTCCGCCAAGCCTGACCAAATCCTTGCCGACGCACAAACGGAAGCGCCGTCCGGGTCAAGTTTTCGCCCCGTATACATCAGGCAGTTAAACAATCTGCAGACAAAGAGGCAGCGAAGGTCAGAGACAGCCGTGTTGCGGCATCAAGTGCGCCGCGGTGAAACGCTTGGTTACATTGCACGGAAATACGGTACAAGCGTTGAATATCTGATGAGGATTAACAATCTGACTAATCCTCACTTCATCCGCGAACGACAAATCTTGAATTTGCTTGTGGAAAGTCCGCCCGAGCAGGCCATCTCGGCTAAGGTTACTCATACACTGCGGCGGGGAGAGACGGTTTGGGATCTTTCCCGCCGCTTTCGAGTCGGGATGGAGACCATTTTGCGAGCCAACAAGATTACTGACCCGCGCCGGATGATGCCCGGGCAAAGGCTGATCATTCCGGGAGTCGCCGCAGCCACGCCAACTTTGTCGCAACGCAGAGGAACTCTGCTCTCGTCACGCTCAGCTTCCAATACAGCGTTCCTCTGGCCCACCGGCGGACAGATTTCCTCCGGATTTGGTCCGCGGTGGGGCGGCTTTCACTACGGCATCGATATCGCCGCCGTAGTCGGCACACCCATTTTGGCCATTGCTGCCGGCACCGTAACTGATGCAGGCTGGTGGCCGGGCTTTGGCAAGATGGTGCGCATTGAGCACGAAGATGGCTGGGTGTCTATCTACGGACATTCTTCCCGCATTTTTGTGGCTGCCGGAGAAGAAGTTAAGACCGGGCAGAAAATTGCTACCGTAGGACGCACCGGTAATGCCACCGGCCCTCACCTGCATCTGGAGATGATTTTTAACGGGGCGCATCAGAATCCGTTAAAGCATCTTCCCGCCAGGTAAGAAGAAGTCACCGAATTAGAGCATAAGCAATCAATAAAAGTCGGCAGTGCTATTGCACTGCCGACAACGTTATGTTATCATAATACGTGTGGATTTTGATGCCAGAAAGAGGTGAGCACCAATGAAAGAAAAGATTCATCCTAAATATGAAAAAGCTACCGTATCTTGCGCTTGTGGGACTTCTTTTGAGACCGGCTCCACAAGAAAAGAACTGAAGGTGGATATTTGCTCCAAGTGCCATCCATTTTTTACAGGCAAACAGAAGTTTATCGATACCGGTGGACGGGTCGAACGCTTTAAGCGCAAGTATGGCATGTAACGAGAAAAGGCGGATAATTTCCTGCGCAATAAGCAAAGGCAGCGTCAGACGCTGCTCTTTTTTTAGCTACTCAGGCACTCGCTAGTTTGGAGGGAAAAAGATGTCTGCATCGTCTAAAGTGGGAGGGCAGGCGGTCATTGAAGGCGTGATGATGCGCCACATGAACCGCATGGCTATTGCGGTGCGCAAGCCAGACCGGGAGATTTTCATTCATCAGGAGATACTTTTTCCCGCAGGCCAGAAATATCCACTGCTAAAACTACCGGTTTTGCGCGGGATGGTAGCTTTTGTGGAAGCTCTAATCATCGGTGCGCGTTCGTTAACGATTTCTGCTAACCAGGCGTTGCCCGAGGAAGAAGAAGAGCTGACCGGCTGGCAGATGACGCTTACCATTCTGGCGTCTCTGGCGCTCGGCTTTTCCCTGTTCTTTTTTTTGCCCACAGTGCTTGTCCGGCTGTTGGCCGGTAATGTTACTGCCCAGCCACTCTTCTTGAACCTGCTGGAAGGTGGTGTGCGGATTACCATTTTCCTGAGCTATATTATAATTATTTCGCGTTTCGGAGATATCCAGCGTGTTTTTCAGTATCACGGTGCCGAACATAAAGTTATTTCCTGCTATGAGGCGGGAGAAGAGCTAACTGTGGAGAATGCGCGTAAATATTCTTCCTTACACAGCCGTTGCGGCACAAGCTTCATGCTGTTGGTAATGGCTGTGAGTATTCTGCTCTTTTCGTTTTTTGGTTGGCCGGGATTGGTGCAACGTTTGCTTTTGCGCTTTTCGCTACTGCCCTTGGTGGCAGGAATTTCTTACGAAATCATTCAGTTGGCCGGACGCTACCGATTTTTTTGTTACCTGACCGCCCCTGGCCTGTGGCTTCAGCGCCTTACCACCAGCGAACCGGACGACCGTCAGTTGGAGGTAGCGGTGCGCGCGCTCCAGACAGTTTTGCGGCAGGAAGTTGAGGTGTGATGCTATGTTTGAAAAGTTACAGGCAATCGAAGACCGTTACCAGCATTTGGAGCAGTCGATTAGCGACCCGAGCATAATCTCCCGCCAGAGCGAATGGCGCAAGCTTACGAAAGAGCATGCTCGCATCAGCGATATTGTTGCTGCATATCGCCAGTATAAAGTGGTGGAACAAGAGTTACGCGAGGCAAAAGAAATGTTGCGTGAAGGCAACGAGGAAGAAATGAGCCGTTTCCTGAAAGAGGAAGTGGAAGAAAACTCGGCAAAGAAAGAGGAGTTGGCCCAGCAGCTGAGAGTGCTGTTGTTGCCCCGGGACCCAAACGACGAAAAGAGTGTTATTGTCGAAGTGCGAGCCGGGACAGGCGGTGAGGAAGCGGCGTTATTTGCCGGCGATCTTTTACGGATGTATACGCGTTATGCCGAGCGTCAGGGCTGGAAAACGGAAATTCTTAGCACCAGTTCTACTGATATTGGCGGTTTTAGAGAAGTCGTATTTGCCATCGAAGGAAACGGCGCCTACAGCCGCCTAAAATATGAAAGCGGCGTCCACCGTGTACAGCGGGTGCCGGCCACGGAATCCGGCGGCCGCATTCATACATCGGCTGCCACCGTAGCCGTTTTGCCGGAAGCTGAAGAAGTAGAAGTTGAAATTAATGCAAACGACGTGCGAATTGATGTGTTCTGCTCCTCCGGACCAGGAGGGCAGAGCGTAAATACTACGCAGTCTGCAGTCAGGATTACTCACTTGCCTTCCGGCATCGTCGTCTCCTGTCAGGATGAAAAGTCTCAGCATAAAAATAAAGATAAAGCGATGCGAGTTTTACGTGCGCGCCTTTTTGAAAAAGCGCAGGAAGAACAGGCGGCTGAGACGGCACAGGCAAGGAAGTCCCAAGTGGGGAGCGGTGATCGCAGCGAAAGAATCCGCACTTATAACTATCCTCAGGGCAGAGTTTCAGACCATCGCATCGGCATGACGCTCTACAAGCTGGAATATTTTTTAGACGGCGACATTAACGAGATGATTGACGCTCTAAACACCAGTGCGCAGGCGGAACTGCTCAAGAAGGTGGATGCATGAGCAGCACAATTAAAGAAGCCCTGCAGAGGGCTTCTTTTTGCCTGCAACGAGCCGGTTGCGGAAACCCCGTCGGCGAGGCGGCAGCGCTGTTAGCTGCCAGTTTGGGAGTAACGCGTGCATGGCTCTACGCTCATGGGGAGGAAAAGCCTGAAGCAGCAGAGTTGCAGCATTACTTTGCCTGGGTGGCCAGGCGAGCCGACGGCGAACCGTATGCCTATTTAACAGGCGAAAAAGAATTTATGAGTCTGTCGTTTCTTGTGACGCCGGCTGTGTTAATCCCTCGTCCCGAAACGGAACTTTTGGTGGAGACGGCGGTGCGCGAATTAAAGGGCAGAGAAAATTTGCGCATTCTTGATCTGGGAACGGGCAGCGGTGCAGTGGCTATCAGTATCGCAGTGCTCTTGCCGGAGTCAGAAGTGGTGGCAGTTGACATCTCCCCGGCAGCTTTGCATGTTGCGACACAAAATGCTGCCCGCCACGGAGTAACAAACAGGGTACGCTTTCTGGCAGGAGATTTGTATGCGCCGGTGTGCGGGGAAAGGTTTGACGCTATAGTCAGCAATCCGCCTTATATTTCCTCCACTGATATTGAAACGCTAGAGCGGGATGTAAAAGATTTTGAGCCCCGTTTGGCTTTAAGCGGCGGCCCTGATGGACTTAATTTTTACAGGCGCTTGACGGCTGAATTAGCTCTGCTGGCCGCCCCTCCCGCGTTGCTGCTCTTTGAGGTCGGCTACCGACAGTCTGAGGCTGTGGCAGCTCTCTGCTATGCCGCCGGCTATAAGAATATTAGCCAGCTTAACGATTTAGCCGGTATTCCCCGCATTATCCTGGCTAAGCCGGCAGGGACGGCATAACTCTCTTTGTCAGCTGTCATTTTAGGGCTTGCCCGGTGGAGGTAATAGTTAGCTGGCCATGCTTGACTCCTTTTACGCCCACAAGACGATCTGCCACTTCCCGGGCTTTTCCTGCCGGTCCTTTAATCACCAGTACTTCCAAGCAGTTGTGGTGATCCAAATGGACATGGGTGGTCGCAAGAACCAGCTCATGCCAGTTATGCTGCAGTTCAGTGAGCAGATGACTTAGCCCTCGCACATGGTGGTCATAAACGAGCGTAATCGTTCCAGCCACTTCCTGGTTTTCGTCTTCCCACTCCATTTCCACCAGCCGGTTGCGAATCAGATCCCTTACAGCCTCGGAACGGTTAACGTAGCCGCTAGCCACAATTTTCTTGTCAAACATTTTCAGTAACTGCTCATTCATCGAAACGCCAAAACGAACTAGTTCTGTCACCAGTCAGCCTCCTTCTTAACAATCTGCATCACTAGTTTCTCCCTGAACATGCAAATTCCTTTAGTTGTTCCCGACTTACCGCACGCCAATAAAAGGGCGTGTTTTTTTGTGGAAATTATCTTCTTCTCTGGTTTAGGACATGTAAATTTTGGCAATAATATGTACAGGAAGATGAGGAGGTAAGATGATGCAGCTCAAAAAGGTTAATCTTTGTGGAGTTAATACACATAAATTGCCTTTCCTCTCTGCTGCACGGATCAAAGAATTGTTTAATAAAAAGGCAGAGGGAGATCAGGATGTGCGCCAGGAGCTGATTAATGGCAATTTGCGTCTTGTCCTAAGCATCCTCCAGCGGTTTAAAAACCGTGGTGAAAATTTGGATGATCTTTTTCAGGTGGGCTGCATTGGCTTGATAAAAGCGGTCGATAATTTTTCGCTGGAGCATAATGTCAACTTCTCAACTTATGCGGTACCAATGGTTATCGGGGAAATCAGACGCTATTTGCGTGACAACAATGCGCTTCGGGTTAGCAGGTCGCTGAAAGTGTTGGCTCAGAAGGCGCAACAAATACGCGAAAAATTAACTGGCAAGTTGTTGCGGGAGCCGACAATCGGTGAAATTGCTCAGGAATTAGGCGTTACACCTGAAGAAGTGGTGTTTGCTTATCAAACTTTAAATGAGCCAATTTCGCTGCACGAACCGGTGTTTCAGGATGCCAGCGACCCTGTTTATGTGCTGGATCTAGTGAGTGATAAAAAATGCAGCGCCGAGTTGTGGGTGGAAGATCTCACCTTGCGCCAAGCACTGACAACTTTGACTAAAAGAGAGCGAAAAATTTTGGAAGATCGTTTCTTTGACGGGAGAACTCAGATGGAGATTGCGGCTGAAATCGGCATTTCTCAGGCACAAGTCTCCCGGATTGAAAAGGCTGCGCTCCGCCAGGTGCGCCGTTGCCTGCAAGGGCAAGGAGGCAAGGAAAATGCAGAGGCGTAAAATACTTTTAGTTGTGCTGACAGGAGTGTTGTTGCTTTCAGTCTTAACTTTCGGGGCGCCTGAGGGCAAGGAAACGCCTGAAGATTTCCTGCGGCTGCACGTACGAGCCCACAGTGACGCACCATTCGACCAATTTTTGAAATATCAGGTGCGAGATGCAGTGCTGACAGTCTTGGCGGATCACTTGGCGGCGGCCGACAATTTGCAGGCAGCCGGTGCCAAGGTCGATCAGTCACTGCCGGAGGTGCTCCTTGCGGCGCAACAGGTTGTCAGGCAAGCCGGCTACGATTATCCGGTCAGAGCCTCCCTTGGCGAGGCTGATTTTCCCACACGGCTTTACGGCGGCCAAGTTTACCGGGCAGGACGTTATCAGGCATTGCAGATTTATCTTGGCGAAGGGCTAGGCAAAAACTGGTGGTGTGTGTTATTTCCACCACTCTGTTTTGTGGGAGTGGCTTCAGAGAAAGCAATACCACAACCTGGGCAGGCAACTCCCCCACCGCCTAGGTCTCGTCTGATAGAATGGTGGCGGCAGCTTCGTGACTAAGGTTTTTTGCGGTGTCAAAGCAGATGGTAGATGCTATTTTTAGGGCAGAAAAGTCAAGATAATTCCCCTCCATTGGAGGGGAATTAGGCGGCTATTTTCAGAGTAGACACCTATGCCCCTAAAGACGAGGGCACCATCAGAAGGATGAAAATGCGCCACAGCAGGCCCTCACCCTAGCCCTCACCCATTGCTAGATGTCGGAGGTCAGATGTCGGACTCGTTTGAATCGGCGAAATAGCCGATTCACAGACACCAATGGGAGAAGGGAACATTTATGCCCACGCTCGTACCATGTAGGGGCGGGTTTCAAACCCGCCCAAGCAGATGGAAGATGCTTTTTACAGGGCAGGCAATTTTCAGGGTAGATACCCATGCCCCCACAAAGACGAGGGCACCATCAGAAGGATGAAAATGCGCCCCAGCAGGCCCTCACCCTAGCCCTCACCCATTGCTAGATGTCGGAGGTCAGATGTCGGACTCGTTTGAATCGGCGAAATAGCCGATTCACAGACACCAATGGGAGAAGGGAACATTTATGCCCACGCTCGTACCATGTAGGGGCGGGTTTCAAACCCGCCCAAGCAGATGGAAGATGCTATTTTCAGGTTAGATACGTTCTTTTTCGCGTAGCTGCGAAAACGTGCGAGCGTAGCATCTGAGGAAGACTACATTGCCCGGAATGCTCCAAAGTCTCATCATAGTGACATTTTCTCAGACCGCTTACATGGTGACAATATCACAGTCCGTTCACAACTAAGGTTATTTGCGGTTGAAAAAGTGCGATGCATCTATTATAATTAACACGTCATCTGCTGGCAGACAGTAAAAGGCATGCTGCCAAAATTAGTGAAGTAAAATATGGGGGGTGGCGCGATGAAAATAAGGTTGGAAGCATTACGTGAACAATTTAAGGAACATAAATTGACCCCGCAGCGCAGAGTAGTTTTGCAAACGTTGCTTGAGAATCAGGATCAGCACATGAGTGCGGAAGAAGTCTATGTTTTGGCTAAGGAAAAGGATTCGGAAATCGGTTTTGCGACCATTTACCGGACGCTGGACTTATTGGCAGACTTAAATATTGTCCATAAACTAAATTTCGGTGACGGGCGCAGCCGCTATGAGCTTTGCAATCTGCCGTCTGAACACCATCATCATCATCATTTGGTCTGTTTAAACTGCAACCAAATTCTTGAAGTAAAAGAGGATTTGCTTCAGCAGCTAGAAACACTGATCGAGCGAGAGCATGGCTTTCAGATTGTGGATCACCGCGTGCAGTTTTATGGCTATTGTTCCGATTGCAAGGAAAAATAACATTGAAACACGGAGGAAAATTATGAGCGGAAAAAAGAGCAAGGCTTTGCGCTTGGCGAGCCTTTTTTTGCTTGTATTGTTGTTTATGCTCTCACCGGGAGAAGCTGTCACACCGCCTCCTATAGAAAATGGTGAGTCTGTAGTTTTGCGCGGCCTTGTGCTGGCAGTTGAAGATTTGGAGCCGGATGAAGAAACGCAGGATTTTGTCGAGCTTGAGCAAATGGTCACTGTTGAAATCACCAGCCAGCCCTTTCAGGGTCAGCAGTTTACCATTCTGAATTCTCTGATGGGGCATCCGCTGTTTGATTTATATTTGACTGAGGGGCGTCGGGTTATTCTCTGGGGAGAAGTTGATCAAGACGGGAAGCTGCGTGCCATTTACCTGCAGGATTTGGTCCGTGACAACTATCTTTACCTGATTAGCGCTTTGTTTGTTTTGTCGTTGTTGATTGTCGGTCGGGCAAAAGGGTTGCTTACGGTGGCGACCCTGGGGATCACTGTGGTGGCAGTCGCCCAAGTTCTTCTGCCACTGATTATCAGAGGCTACCCGCCGATCCCCGTCACACTGCTCGTAGCTGCCGGGATAACAATACTTACATTGGTGGGCACCGGCGGGTTGCAAAGAAAAACTGCCGCAGCCGCCATTGGTACTGTGGGAGGTGTGCTTGTGGCAGGGTTGTTGGCTTTTTGGGTTGGCGATGCCGCCAATCTTACCGGCTTTTCCAGCGAGGAAGCGCAAATGCTGCTCTACATGGAAGGAGGGCCCATCGATGTGCGCGGACTTTTGTTTGCCGGAATAATTATTGGCGCCCTTGGTGCAGTGATGGATGTAGCCATGTCTATTGCCGCCTCATCCCATGAAGTGTATTGTGCCAATCCGGCTATCTGTATGCGGGATCAGATTAAATCGGCTATGAATGTGGGCCGGGACGTGATGGGCACCATGGCTAATACGCTGATTTTGGCGTATGTGGGTACTTCAATGCCGCTGCTGATCTTGTTTATGGGTTATGATGCTCAATTTCTCACTATTATAAATTCCGACCTCGTGGCTACGGAAGTAGTGCGGGCGATGGCCGGAAGTATCGGCTTGGTTGCCGCCATCCCGCTGACTGCCGTTTCTGCCGGTTTGCTTACAGCTCGTAAAACGAAAACATTCAGGCAGTAAAGTTTAAATTGAGAGGAGGAAGCAAGGATGGGGGAAGCATACCAGAAAAAAAAAGCGCGCCTGGAAGCCTTGTTACAGGAAATGGGCAGCGTTCTCGTGGCATTTTCCGGCGGTGTGGACTCTTCGGTGCTTTTGGCTATGTCGGCTCGCACATTAGGCAAAAATGTATTGGCCGTTACCGCAGTCTCGGAAACTTACCTGCCTGAAGAACTGGCGGCAGCAAAAGAACTGGCAGCAACATTGTCTGTTCCACTGGAAGTAATTGAAACAATGGAACTGGAGATTCCTGGGTTTGCCGAAAACCCACCGGAGCGCTGCTATTATTGTAAACAAGAGCTGTTTGGTAAGCTTAGCAGTTTGGCTGTCCGACGAGGGCTGGCATTTGTGGCTGACGGCTCCAACGTTGATGATACCGGCGACTGGCGCCCGGGGTCGAAGGCAGCGGCCGAGCTTGGGGTGCGCAGCCCCTTAAAAGACGCGGGTTTTAGTAAAGAGGATGTCCGTCAACTCGCGCGTGAATTGGCGTTAAAAAACTGGGATAAGCCGGCTATGGCTTGTCTTTCTTCACGCTTTCCTTACGGTCAGGCGATTACAAAAGAAAAGGTGGAACAGGTGGCGGCAGCGGAACGCTATTTACGCAGTTTGGGCTTTGTGCAACTCCGTGTGCGTCACCATGGTGACACGGCCCGTCTTGAGCTGCCGGCTGACAGGCTGTCTGCTGCCGTAGCTTTTGCGCCGCAAATCGTCTCCCGCCTTAAACAGTTAGGTTTCACTTATATTTCTCTAGACTTGGCAGGCTATCGCACCGGTTCGATGAATGAAGTGCTCTAGGCGGCAATTAGCTTAAGTGAACAGGCACAAGTGAGCAGAGCTAAGGGAGTAACCCCTCGGCAAGGGCGGCTACCATTGCTGCCGAGTAGACTTTTTTAAGGGGAGTGCCGGAGGCGTTAGCCAGTTGGCGACAATCCTGGTATTCCGGGGCGGCGTTAATGATCCGGTTGCTTGATTCGGCTATTTTAACACGAACCGGACCGTAGGCGGTTTCCACGCTGATTATCCGGCGAGGAAGCATCAGTTTCTCTGCTGTGAGCCGGCGGATGCCTAGTGTCGTGGTTTCGGCAAAAATGATCTCGAGGAGAGGTTCTTCCTGTTCCTGTCTGGCCAGCACCGAGAGCATTACCCCGGGGCGGCCTTTTTTCATCTGTACCGGGACAAGTGTTACATCCAGCGCGCCCGCGCTAAACAGTTTTTCTGAAACATGATTGTAAAATTCCGGGTTCATGTCGTCTATGTTAGCTTCCAGGATTACCGTCTCTTCCCTTAGGTATCCTGGTGCGGGAGCGGCGGCTTCACCCACGATAACGCGCAACAGGTTAGCGATGGAGAGCTCTTTTTTTCCGGCGCCGTAGCCGCTTTTAATGACAGTCATCGTTGGCAGCGGCCCAAACTTTGCCAGCGTGGAGAGAACGGCTGCCCCGGTAGGTGTGAGCAGTTCCGCTTCAATGCCGCGGGAATAGACTGGAACGCCGCTTAACAGTTCCAGAGTGGCCGGCGCCGGAACCGGCAGCTCGCCATGGGCGCAGCGCACAAAACCGCTGCCGCAATGGAGCGGGGAAGAACAGATTTTTTCTGCCCCCAGCGAGTAAAGAGCTGCGGCGATACCCACAATGTCTACGATGGAATCGACTGCTCCCACTTCGTGGAAGTGGACGTCCGCCGGTGCTTTGCCGTGAATTTTTCCCTCTGCTTCCGCCAAGCGGCGAAAGACTGCCTGGCTCATGGTTTTTACTTGCGGCAACAGAGCGGAAGTCTCCAGCATCGCCGCAATCTGGTGATAGTGCCGGTGAGGCTGTTGTTTTTCAGTTATCGCCACAGTTACATCCAAGGCTGAGATCCCTTTTTTCAGCACACGGTTTAGTTTAAGTTCGTAGCCTGTCAGCGGCAGGCAGGCCAGCTCCCGTTTTACTGTTGTCAGCGACGCGCCTGCATCTAGGAGGGCCGCTAACAACATGTCGCCGCTGGCGCCGGCAAAACAGTCAAAATAAATAGTTTTCATAGTTGGTTCTAATCTCCTTTGCGCATTCATCTCTTACAGTTTATAAAACACGAAAAAATTCAGTATCGTTCGTTTATACCGAATAAAACAAGTAACCACGGGGGTTCCCAGCCATCGTGGTTACTTGTTTTTAACGCTTTAGTTCGGTTTTGGTGCCCAATTGGTGCCCGATTGTAAATGCTGGTCTAATTTATCCACTGCCGCTTGCTTCATCTCAACAGAAACATGAGAATAAATGTCTGCTGTAGTTGCAATGTTTTCATGTCGTAAAAGTTCTTGAGCTTCTTTCATGCTGACCCCAGCCTCTAATAATCTCGTTGCAAAAGTGTGTCGAGTAGAATGTACTGTTATGTCTTTGCTTATCTTTGCTTTATCCCGTAGAACTTCAAATTTGTAACTGAACCTTCGAGGGGTATATGGTGTGCCGTCTAGTGAACAGAAAACAGGCTTCTCTGGGGAACAATTCCCTTCTGCCAACATAGCCTTACGATGTTCCTTGAATGCATCAATTGCAGATTTATTTAGGGGCATCTGTCCTTTTGACTTTTTTGTTTTAGGTGGGTGGTACTGAAGCGATTTGGTATTGGTCCGTACAAGATTTTCCTCTACTGATATACGCCCTAATGTCAAATCAACATTGCGCCACCTCAGCCCCAGTAGTTCTCCTCGCCGCAAACCCGTTGCTAGCAGTATGATGAACGCCGCTGCTATACGATCGCCTTGGATAACCTGCAAAAATTTGGCTTGCTCATCAATCGTCATCGCCCGCACTTGTGATTTTTCCTGTTTTGGCAACGTGACTGCTTCAGATGCATTGCGAAATACGAGTTGATTCTTTACCGCTTGTTTTAACGCTGCATGAATTATCGTATGAATGTATCTTATAGTTCGCGCTGAAAAACCGTTTTGTTGTTTCTCGTTATATAGTTTTTGCAAATGATCCGGTCGTAAGTCCTGTAAAAGTAGCGCACCAACCGCAGGGATTAAGTACAACCGTATAACCATTCCATAGCTTTCCCATGTTGTTAACCGCACCGACGATTTTTTGTAGTCGTGCAGCCATGTATTTAACCATTGCTCAACGCTCATGTTGTCCTGCTCAATATATGTGCCTTGCCGAAGTTCAGTTACAATTTGTGCCATAAGTGCCTGAGCGTCCATCCGTCGGCCCTCTATCCGTTTGATGATCCGTTTGCGCTTACCAGTAGCCGGGTCTTTCCCTGCTTCAACGGTAATTTTCCATTTTCCTTTACCCTCTTGTGTGATATGGCCAGACATTTGACCCACATCCCTTTCTTGTTTTTTAACTTATCTACCAAAAAAGACCAAGTAGACCTCTCAAGATCGAGATCAAGAGAGGCCCACTAGTCTACCAAGAATCGTCAGGGAAATCACACAATTCTTCTTCTACTTCTTCGCAAATAATACGGCAAGTCTCTGACGGTGGCGTTCGCCTATCGCAGTCCTTGCAATCTTCGGCCCATAGATCGCCAAAAGAAAGATTTTGGGTGCAGTCCCCGATACGGTCTATGACCATGCCAAACTCGTTCACAAAAACTGTGGTGGTATAACGGATGCGCTCTCGAAATGAATTTAGATATGGCCCGAATTGAGGAATAAGTTTTTCTTCAAGTAAATGGGCAACATGCGTATTCCCCCACCATGCTAAGTCGATTTTCCGGTTGGTAGCCGCTTTTTTGGATACGCCGCAGAGCTCTTGGATTTGTGCGACGGTAAGATTGCCGATTGCTCTTAGAATAGGCATCGGTTGTAACAATTCGGCCGCAAAAATATCCGCCTCAAGTTCGAGTACGTGTACAGGCGAACCCCCATTGGCTGCCGCGCTTTTTTTGAGTTCATCGATCGCAAAATCATGGAAGTGCCCTAAAACTATATGCCCGATTTCATGAGCGATCGTCCACCGAATCCTGGTATATGGCATGACGTCAGGATCATAGACAGTAAAAAAATCATTTTGTGGGGTCGTAACGGTTTTAGCTTCAGCTCCAGCAATTTTTATCCCAAACGGATCGTCCACTCCTATGATGTCTTTAGCTTCATTCCATGTATGTAAGTGCCATCCGAAAGTTTCATAGAGCTTAAACGGGTCGACAGGTAGATGCTCAATCGCTGAGTATAAGATAAACTGACGGGCTTTAATTATCGTCCTCTTCTTCCGAACGTGGCTTGGCAGTTTTTCTTTTCTTCTGTTGTTGTGCATACATTACCAGCCTTTCTACCTGATCCGTGATCATGTTGTAGTCTTCGTCATTTAACCCCCTGGCGTGTGCTAATACTTCGATCATTCGTTCAGCCCGAACCGGGACTATAAAGTTTAGACCTCCATCATCCTCATTAATGTTGCCTGGCATATATCCAGCGGCAATCATCAATTTACTATAAGACACATCTAAGAACGGAGCAAGTTTTTTCAACGTTTCAGGTTCTACTTTGTGTTTGCCAGCCTCAATGCGTGATAGAGTTGCGGGGTTAATACCCGCATCTTCTGCTAAGTCTTTACGGGTCTTATAACCACGCAACTCTCTTAATCGAACAAGATACCGACCAAATCGTACTAGATCCATAAAAAATACCTCCTTCCTCTATAAATTTACCACAAACCTCCATATTATTCCTATTTTATTTATTATACCAGCAGATAATGTTTTTATGCAATAAAAAAAGTGCAAATTTTTTAAAAAAAGTTTGCACTCACTCTTGCAATTATGCAATTTATGTGTTATAATAAACATACCAATGGAACTTTGAGGGGGAAGACGGATGCAGAAGATGGCGCTCTCCGTAAAAGATGCGGCTAAAGAGCTAGGTGTATCTGAGACTACCTGCTACTGGATGATATATAATGGTGAACTACCACATAAACGTATAAATGCCCGTGGGAGTAAGGGAAAAGGGAAGATATTGATCTCACGTACAGCACTAGAAAAGTGGTTGTTAGGGCAATCAGCCACATAACAACCAAAGCATAGCACAAAACATCGCACCAAGTCAACACCACAAGAGGTCGCCCAAGGGACACCTCTGCCCCGGAAGTGGGAAAAAAGTGGACATTCTTGCAAGGTTGCATACCAATCGAACATTACTTTAAGATATAGCGCATCAACCGGTAATCATCTCAAGAAAAAAGAAGGGAGATGGGTTAATGCATCTATCACAAGAAGCAACTGCCGATCGCTTATCAGTAGTGGCAGAGCTTTCATTAAATGGTATGACTACAAGTGAAATCGCCGCCCAATTAGGCGTTAGCAAAAAAATCGTTCAACGCGACAAAAAGAAAGCTAGTGTACCTGCAACACAAGGTCGACCACTTAAAATTGACCCTAATAAAGTGACTGAACTGACAAACGACGGTTTATCGGCCGCACAGATTGGTTTCCAATTCGGTGTCACTAAGCGCACAGTTAATGGTCATCGCCGCAAAAATGGTGATGTAGCCCCTGAAAAAATGAACAACCGTATAAAAGAACGCCCACTGAGCGGATATATAACACCAGCGCGAAACCCCAGAGACCGCCGTACAGAACAAGTTATCTTGCAGGAAATACTAGATAAAGACATGGGACTTGTCAGGATGTTCTACGATATACATACAACTGGTGCTTTATGGGAAGACCGCGCCAATGCATTAGCAAGTTTTAGTAACGGTACACTCCAAAAAACCTTAATGTCACAAAATGGGCAAACACTAAAAATGCTAGGCAAAAGAGAACTTACCGTCAAAGTCTTCGCCGAAGAAAGAGTAGAGCTAAACTCAGTATTTGCAGCAAATAACATAACCCCTGTACGGACATCGATTGAAGGCGATGCCGAATATATAGTAACTCAAACCGAATTGCACCGACTTCGTGCAACGAAAGCATCCAACTCAAACCAGACGCCGTCAACCACCCCCGACTAAAGTCGGAGGCTTGTAAGAGCCTAGTTGAATAGCTTAAGTCTGCCGGGATCGATTGAGCGAGCAGGCTACGTTATACCGGAATGGGATTGAACTTTTCCTAGATAGGCGCACCCTTGTGTCTCCCAAGCAAGGGACTGTGCGGTTAGTCTTTAAACATGGCTGAGGGTAGGCCAAGTGAGGCTAATAACAAACCCGGTATAACATTAGCGTTGGGCACCTACCGCGTTAGTGCATAACTGTTCTAGCGCGGCATTACTTTTAAAAAGGAGCTTAAAAAAAATGGTATATGTCCTATCCAAAGAAGGAACGCCATTAATGTCAACTGAGCGGCATGGCAAAGTAAAGCATATGCTAAGAGACGGCAGAGCCGTCGTAGTTAAAGCGAAGCCATTTACATGCAATATCATAAACCTAACCTCCCGGGAAACCGGGTTTCCCTCCTCCCTTTTACCTCGGACGCCCTAATATTGGGCGTCCATTTTTTTGTTAAAACATTTCGCTATTCAACTTGTTCACCTTATAACAAAGGGCAAATATCCTTTGTTGCCCTACGAGGAAGAAGGGTGGACGTTATGTTAATTCACAATATACGAAGACCAGCATTGCCATTGGCTTTAACAACAATGCTTGGCATTTCAATATTTGGTGTTATTATTTGGCGCTACAATATAGTCAGTGCTAGATACACCAAAAATATCAACCAAATGCAAGCGTACCATCTTGCGTACTCTACAGCGGACGCTATGGCAAAATTTTTAATCGAAAATCCTGCAAAGGCAGCGGAAGTCATTGCAACTACAGCGGTTAACAATAATGTGGGCCCGCTTCGTAACAACGAAACTTTCCGGATAAGTGTTACTGGTATACCAACAAGCTTAGTAACTATTGTGGCTAAGGGCAGAAGTGAAGATGCGACAGAAAAAGTCCAAATAGATTTAGTACCGGTAACCACAAAAGAGATTTTTACTAACGCCATATTTTCAAAGGCTAACCTGACTGTGCCTA
>Ga0209316_100134_pt1 | contig 27216 bp, 28 predicted proteins | sample 3C3metaG_FD_184150 | JGI IMG/M metagenome (GOLD analysis project Ga0209316, IMG submission 184150) | Freshwater bacterial and archeal communities from Indian Creek, Illinois, USA - 3C3 metaG (SPAdes) (version 3) | ecosystem: Environmental > Aquatic > Freshwater > Unclassified | place: USA: Indian... | reverse complement strand
GTGTGTGTCGAAACACTTATGTCTTCGATATTTCCATGATCGCTTGTAAAGACAAAAAGGCTATCCTTAAAATCCATATTAGACAACAGTCCCTCAAGCATATCGTTAAGGTCGCGCAATACCCTGATACACCAGTTTTTGTCTTGGCTGTGTCCGGCAAAATCGGTTTGAAAGTACTCAAAAAGTACGAAGTCAAACTGCTTGTTAAGCTTTGCTAATATTTCACCTGCCAAACGTGGGGTTCTCAATGGTACATCAAATCCGCGCTTTATCAGCAATGCATTCGTAATGTCCTGGTAAACCGCTTTTTCTTCCAACATATCATCCAGAAGTCTGAAAGGAATTTGAGCTGCCAAAGTTGCAAGAGTAGTAGCGGAAATATTGAATTTGTTGTCATTCGCAAACATTCTTACCAGATACTCTTTGGTATACATATTGGCATTAGTTACTCTAAGTCCCTTGTTTTTCAGCCGTTTTAATATGCTATGCTCTTCGATCAATTGTTTTAATGTCTTTGTAGGGAAACCGTTGATATGCCTCCCTACTGCCTTAGGTGCGTTAATACCGGTCAAAATAGTTGTTTGTCCCGTAGCACTCTGGGGAAGGCCATCAACATCAAGTTGAGCGTCAGTCGGAATGCAGAATTTCTCCTCCAAAAGACTGTTCAAGTATTGAAAATCAGGATTTATGACCGGATTAATTTCGGGATCACTTTTTCCCAATCCCAGCCCATCAACAAAAAAAAGCAATACATTCACAATTTGAAACCTCAGCAAAAAAATCATGAGCAATTCGAGGCTTTGCTTAACAGCAGGACTAAAATCATCAAATCAAATCATTTACCGTAACGTGTCTTCCGGGAGTCTACAAGAGAAGGCGCTACAGTTTTGTTGATTGCCGATTTCATTTCAGAAAGCTGTTGTTCAAGTGCTTCAGCCTGATCTTTTAATTTAATAACCTCATCGGCAAGGTTGGTCGCAGTTAAAACCATGATCATTGAGGTACTCAGATTTGGTTGACATTTGCTTATTTCGTTCATCTTTTTGTCAACATAAATAGCGACCTTATGAATATATTCCTCAGACTCAAAACCTCTTAACATATAATCACGGCCTGCGATTCTGACCATTGTTTTTCGTAACTCTGCCATGACGACACCCCCTTGAAAAATCGTTTACATTATTATACACCACCCTTTTAAACTATACAAAGATTTTGTCGAATCAGGCTGTAATTAATATGGGTCTATTGTCTTAATTTCGCACCTGGCATCTTCTCCAAACCCTCTGTTACTTTAAGATGAATCTTACTTACCTCATCATCTCTTAATGTGCGATCAGCGGCTCTATACGAGAGAGAATATGCCAAACTCCTATACCCATCAGGAATTTGCGTGCCCTCGTAGATATCAAACAACTCAATTTCAGTCAGTAAATCTCCCGCCAGCTCACGAATAAGCCTGAGAATACTTTCTGCGGACAATTTTTTATCGGCTGTTATAGCTATATCACGTTTCACAGCAGGATATTTGGGCAAAGCAACGTATTTCCTGTAAGTTTGCGCCTCATTGAGTATTGTATCAAGATCAAGCTCGGCCATCATTATTCTTAACCCATTCATTTCGTAATTAGATCCTACAACGGGATGTATTTCACCAAAAATTCCTAAGGATTGTCCGGAAAATTGGATAATTGTCGTTCTACCGGGATGAAAAGAGGGATGCGTATACGGAGCATATGAAACGCGATCATCAATACCCATCTCACGCATAAGCAATTCTATAATACCTTTAAAAACAAAAAAATCAGAACCATTTCCGTACGCTGCGACTGACAGGACACCCTTCTCGATAGGAAGTTCATTTAGTGGAAGACTCCGCGGCAAAAACGCTTTTGCGATCTCAAAAACCTTAACATTTTGCTGTCCTCTTGAGTAATTTCTGGCTAAAACCTCAAGCATATTTGGAATCACAGTTGTACGCATGATGCTTTGATCCTCGCCTAACGGGTTCGTAATTGCAATTGATAAAGGATAATCCTCGGGATTATCAAAACCAATGGAAGCATATACCTTCGGGCTTGTAAACGAATATGTGATTGTTTCGTAAAAATCGGCTCCTACAAATATATCTTTTATTAGATCAATAAGTTTCTGACTTCTGGTTTTACTTCCGCGAACGCTTGAAGTACCCATAACGGTCAGAGGTATTTTGTCATAACCATAAATCCGGGCAACTTCCTCTGCTAAATCGGCAATTCCTTCTATATCGGCTCTGAAACTTGGTATTATCGCTTCAATAAAGCCGTCTCCTTTTTTAATCTTTATTCCAAGTACACTTAATATTTCAATAATCTGATCTTGTGAAAGGCTCAATCCCAGAAGACTGTTTATCTTGTTGTGATCAACCTCCACACATCGTTCTTTATATTCCTCAGAGCAAGCGTCAATTAATCCGCCGACTACCGTTCCTGCGCCTAGCTCTTTGATTAAATAAGCCGCACGTTCGATCGCCTTTTTAGCAAGCTGTGTATCAATACCTTTCTCGAAGCGACTTGATGCGTCGCTTCTTAGACCAAGCGCTTTTGATGTCAGACGTATGCTTGTTTGGTTAAATTTTGCGCTCTCAAGCAATATACGCTTTGTAGTATCAGTGATTTCCGAGTTTGCACCTCCCATAACTCCCGCAATACCTACAGCCTTATCTTTATCGGCGATGACCAGCATATCCATTGAAAGCGATCTAATTTTGCCGTCTAGGGTTTCTATATTTTCATTCTCGTATGCTTTTCTTACTAATATAGTTTTACCGGAGAGTCTGTCAAGATCAAACGCATGCATCGGTTGACCCATTTCAAGCATGACATAATTAGTGATATCAACAATATTGTTTATTGGTCTTATCCCTGCAAGGGTGAGTCGTCTTTGCATCCATTCCGGTGATGGTTTAATAGTGATATCTTTGATTACACGCGCACAATATCTCGGACATATTTCTAAATCTAAAATTGAAATTTTTACCATATCGTTGATGTCGTCATTCCCGGCTAAATCCGGAATTTCGGGCAATCTCAAGTTTACTCCCAACGTTGCTGCCACTTCCCTAGCAATGCCTATTATACTCAAACAATCAGGTCGGTTTGCAGTAATTTCAAACTCTATCACTTCTTCTACATCAGAACCGCTATTTACCCTGTGAATAGCCTCTACTTTTGACCCGCTCATTGTCAAAAGCTCAGTCAATCGAGATGTCTGAATGCCAATATCTACGTAATCTTTAAGCCACTCTAAAGGTACATGCATATAAAAACCTCCCTAGAATTGTTGTAAAAAGCGTATATCATTTTCAAAAAGCAACCTTATGTCATCAATACCATACTTCAGGTTAGTAATCCTATCGATTCCCATTCCGAACGCAAAGCCGCTATACTCATCCGGATCAATACCACATCCCCGAAGAACTTTCGGATGCACCATTCCTGCTCCCAGTATTTCGATCCAACCGGTATAAGAGCAAATCCGGCAACCATTCCCACCGCAAGACGAGCAACTTGCGTCCATCTCCGCACTCGGCTCTGTAAACTGAAAATGATGCGGCCTGAACTTTGTGCGAGTGGAAAGCCCGAACAACTCTTTTGCAAACGTATCCAATACAGCCTTGAGATCTCCCATACTCACATTTTTATCTATTAAAAGACCTTCAACCTGATGGAATATCGGAGAGTGAGTTGCGTCAACCGCATCTGAGCGGTATACTCTTCCCGGAACTATTATCCTAATGGGAGGCTTTTGGTTTTCCATTACACGAACCTGCATCGGCGATGTATGTGTGCGAAGAAGTATGTTCTCGGTTATATAGAAAGTATCCTGAGAATCACGCGCCGGATGATTTTTCGGTATGTTCAGAGCTTCAAAGTTATAGTAGTCAAGTTCAATTTCCGGGCCTTCGGCAATCGAGAAACCCATACTCATGAAAATATCTTTGATTTCGTTAAGTACAATGCTTATCGGATGAAGTCCGCCGCGACCTAAATATCTACCAGGCAAAGTCACATCAACTGTTTCCTCGCTAAGTCGTTTTACCAATAACCTCTGTTCCGCAAACGAAGTTCTTTCTTTTATCTTGTTTTCAATGTCATTTCTAATTCGATTGGCAAGGTCTCCTATTATCGGCCGTTCTTTTGGATCAATCGCACTCATACCTTTCAAAATCTGAGTCAATTCTCCTTTTCTTCCGAGCAGTCTGACTCTACATGCCTCAATAGCACCGATGTCATCGAGTCTGTTTAATGTTTCTAATGCTTCGCTTAGAATTTCACCAAGCCGTAACTTCATCCGCAATGCTCCTTTACTAACCTTTTTGTTTAGATTGTATCAATACTCAGGATTCCTTGTCTCTTTTGTCGTACTCTAATATCGAGTAAGCTATGAATAATGTTTTTTGCGATAAATTTCGTATACCATAAGTCCTGCAGCCATCGCGGCATTAAGAGATTCCGTCTTGCCGCTCATTGGTATGGTTACTGTAGTTGTGGCAATATCGAGGATACCTTCTTTTACTCCATTTGATTCATTCCCAATAACAAGAGCGATTTTTTTATGTCCGCCCTTCCAAACAAAGAGATCCTCTCCCTTAACATGACCAACCATTATGTGTGTACCCAACTTTTTTAAGTTGATAAAGAATTCTTTGGAATCTTCAATTTCGTGTATCGGCACTCGAAAGATAGAACCTGTTGTGGACCGAATTGTCTTGGGGCTATAAGGATCAGCGCAACCACCCAGCAAAACAAGACCGTCTGCTCCCGCCGCATCAAGTGTCCTTATAATTGTGCCCATATTTCCGGGATCTCTTACTTCATCGAGAATAACTAAGAAGAACTCATCTTTGCTAAGTATGTCAGCAATTGAAGTATCTTTTCTGTTAATAACCGCAATTATGCCCTGAGGGGTGCAGCAATCGCTTATATCGTTAAATATCCTAGCGCTCAGTTTAAATGTTTTTACTTGATCGAAGATATCTTCTGATTGCATAATAAACTCATCGTAATCAAATTCATCGGAGATCAATAAGAAGGAGATGGATACTCCCTCTTTCATCGCCTCTTGTGTGAGCTTAACCCCTTCAACAAAAAATTGTTGCTTTTCTTCTCTGTGTTTTTTGTCGTGTAGAGAACGAACATGGCGCACGATTGGATTATGTTTGCTGATAATCAACTCGTTCAAAGCTTTAAGCCTTCCTAGGATTGAACTTTGGCTTCAAAGCGTTCTATATCCTCATTGCTTCCTATAACTACCAAAGTATCATTTCTGTATATAACGTCGTCTCCTTTAGGTGACATATTTATCTTATTGGCATGTTTTATTGCCAGTACGTTCAAACCGAAACGATCCCTCATATTGATCGTTTTAAGAGTCTTTCCTTCCCAAGAGTGTAATGCTGCAACTTCAACCAGGCTATAATCAGGAGAAAGCTCAATATAATCTAAAATATTGGAAGATGAGAGATTATGAGCTACACGCACTCCCATATCTCTTTCAGGGAATACGACCCTATCAGCTCCGGTTTTGTAAAGCACTTTTGCATGAAGATCGCTTTGCGCCTTCGCGATAACATATTTAACTCCGAGTTCTTTACATAGCATCGTAATCAATACGCTCGACTGTATGTCAGTCCCTATCGTAATAACTGCCACGTCAAAGTTTCTTATTCCTAATGCCTTTAATGTATTTTCATCCGTAGCATCGACCTGCACAGAGTGTGTAACGGAATTTGAGATCTGCTGTATTTTTTCTTCGTCCTTATCAATAGCCAGCACATCATGCCCCATTGAGTATAAGGTTTTGGCTACACTTGAGCCGAAACAACCTATACCAATTATCACATATTGTTTCATGATATATAAATTACGCCTCCTAAAAAAGTACGATCCGCACTGAAATTATACCACATTATCAAATACATGCAAAATTTGATATTTTCGGTTTTTCACAACAAAAAAGACCCTTTAGAGGCCTTTTTTTAAGCTACCTATTGTTTGCGTCTTTTAAACCTATTTCAAGCTCAAGAAGCCAAACCTAACTTTCCCTTTGCAATATCAACCAATTTTGCAAAAGCAGCCATATCATTAATAGCCATATCAGCCAATATTTTTCTATCAATCTGTACATCAGCTAATTTAAGACCGCTGATCAAACGGCTGTAACTTAATCCATTGAGTCTTGCAGCCGCATTGATCCTAGTAATCCATAGTTTTCTAAAATCTCTCTTCCTTAACTTTCTACCTACATATGCAAAAGCCATTGACCTCATAACGGCTTGGTTAGCTGCTTTAAACTGCTTGCTTTTAGCCCCGAAATAGCCTTTGGCAAGCTTTAGAACTTTTTTATGTTTTTTTCTGGCATGTAACGCTTTTTTTACTCTTGCCATATTTACATCTCCTTCTTTTAGAAATTACATGTATGGAATCAATTTTTTAATGTTTTTCTCCTCAACAAAAGCTACAAATGCCTCGCTCTTGAGACCTCTCTTCCTTTTTGCCGATTTTTTTGTCAACAAATGACCTTTAAACGCTTTAGACCTTTTAACTTTACCAGAACCGGTCAGCGAAAACCGCTTGGCAGCTCCTTTGTGTGTCTTAACTTTAGGCATTAATGTCACCCCTCTTTCGATCTGTCTTCTTTGGGCGTCAAAATCATAATCATATTCCAACCTTCAAGTTTAGGCTTACGCTCAAGTAAATATTCTGACGAAAGCATGGATTGGAATTTTTCCATGACATCATATCCAACATTGTAATGAGCCTTTTCTCTGCCTCTGAATTTAATCGAAACCTTGACCTTGTCGCCGGACTTTAAGAATTTATCGGCACTCTTAGCCTTTACACCCAGATCATAATCTTCAATAGATATAGAAAGTCTGACTTCTTTGAGATCAATGACATGTTGATTTTTACGGGATTCTTTATCTTTTTTTGCTGCTTCGAACTTATGTTTCCCATAGTCCATTATCTTGCAAACAGGGGGAATAGCCTGAGGAGCTATTTTAACCAGATCAAGCTGTCTTTGCTCCGCCAATTCCATAGCTCTTCTGGTGAACATAATTCCTAACTGCTCACCATTATCATTGATGACCCGAACTTCCTTGTCCCTGATCTGATCATTGATCAGGAGATCCTTTTTGTTGATATTAATTCACCTCCACAAAAATAAAACAAAAAGCAGGCACCTAACAAAGTAACCCACTTAAAAATCCGATTATCCATCATAAATCATGATTTGATACGGAAACTATAACCATTCAAGCAATAGCCGGAAGGTGAGAAGTGGATTGCTTCTGCTTAGCCGCCGAAATAATATAACATGACCATTGCGCTTTGTCAAACATTATTTCCAAGTTCATGGTAAGATAAATAGTGCTACAGCGAAAGAAAGTTTCTGATATACTTCGCTGTAGCAATAGTTACATCATGCGTATTAAGATTCCTTGAACTAATCCTATGATAAAACCCAACACTCCGCCTAGCACTTCAATGTGTCTAAGTTCTCTCCCCACTAGGGGCATTATCAACGCTTCGACCTCAATCATATCTAAACTATTCAGTTTTTCCTCAATCATGGTGCTTATATTAAGTTTTTGTACAGAATTTTCAATTGTGTGCCCGATTACGTGTTCGAGCAAAAATCCGGCTTCTCTGTCAATTACTTGAGAGATGTAAGCAAGCAATGGCTTTGTTAAACCTGACGGAACAATGGAAGGTATTTTGTCTTTGATCTGCTTGACAATCTTTCTTCTTATAACGAGTGCTATTTCACTTCTCTGTTCATTCCCCAGGATTTTGTTTAAGATGTCATGCATGGAAAGCAATTGCTCATTAACAGCTTTCCCTATGGCAGTGGCTATTTCCTTCCTCCTTACGGGTATTAGTCCTTGAACCTTCATACTTGTAGACGGGACTGTCCATGGCACAAACGGCCTGAATAAAAGTTTAATCGCAAGGAAATTAGTAAACCACCCAATAGCCCCTCCTACAATCGCCATGATGATCACATCTATCAATACTTTCACGCCTCCATTGAAACTAAATTGAATTCAATTTTACAACATATCCGGCATAAAAAAAGCACCAATCGGCGCTTTTATGTGGGAGGCATTCCATCGCGACTCATTGTCACCTTCCCGCGAAAGACTTTATTTATGGTGTTTAAAAGCTCTATGTTTTTTATCTTTTCGTAATCATGTATGGTTATTTTGTTTGGCGCGATCGTTATCAATGAACTTATCAAAAGATCGTCGTTATCTATTTCAATATTCGACATTTCTTTTGCCATGTCTTCAAGAAATTCATTATTTATAATCGTTAGCCTATCGTCCATAAGAGTATACTTTCTGTCTTCCACCGGAAAAACATGCACCTCATTAAGTTTGGGCTGTTGAATCTCTACAAAGTATCTTAATAGTTTTATAAAATCATTATACTCTTTCTCGATCAGTAATTCCCTCACAGAACGGTCTATTGCATGTTGTACTTCCTTAACTAAATCCTTTAATCTAAACCTTATAAATCCTTCTATAAAAAGATCGCTATTAGTCTCGAAATGCTCGAGCACGCGTTCATGTATCCGACTATGCCAAGTCGACTTTAAATCCTGTAACCGGCCTTCACCACACTTGTATTTCCGTATGGAAGAAACCGCACCCTGCATAATTCTGTTTCTATCCGGTTTATCAAAATAAAAGTATTCGTCTTGTATTATCTTCTCCATCATTTCCACTTGTATATGATGTAGTATCGTTTCAGACACGAAATCAGCCAAATGCGCTTTTATTCTCATATCAGCCGATTCATGACATTCTGTAAAATCGTTTTCTTGTTCTTTCTTATTTGAACAATGTATATATAATAAATCTCCTGATTTCTTGTGCTCCACAGATATCCCAAATATCTTACTGTCCACAATTTTTCTCTCAATAAATTTATCCATTTCAAAGCTGCCATTTTTAATTCCTATGGTAAATATTTTCATCTTACCACTCCCTTCAGTAGACATCCAGTGGTTTTTTGGCATACCAGCAGTACAAGCCTTATGATTACCATTCGGCATAAACATTTTTTGTTTCGAATCTTCCGATTCTGTTACATTATATGCAGTGCCGTTTGTATAGTTGCTCTACTCTTGTAGTATTCCCTTGTGGAGGCATAAACTTTTGTTGTATTAATTGGGTATTGAGGAATAACATGTGCAATGTGTTTAAAATACAAATTACCGGATGTTAGTCCGGTAATTTGTTGTTATGAGATAAGCCTGTAAGCCGAGTTCTGTCTTGAATGATCATCTGTCTAGGCCTATTGTTGCCAATAGGCTCAAGCGACACTTGCCTGGGACGTGGCGGACAACCACATTTATGTCCCTTCGTCTTGCTCCAAGTGGGGTTTACATAGCAATCCGATCACCCGGACGCTGGTGGGCTCTTACCCCACCTTTCCACCCTTACGCTTTAGAGTATTAATCTTAAATCTATATTCTGCATTTCGATAAAAGATATTCGTACTCTTAAGCGCGGTATCTTTCTGTTGCACTTTCCTTGAAGTCGCCTTCACTGGGTGTTATCCAGCACTCTTGTCCTGTGGAGCTCGGACTTTCCTCATCTGCCTTTACAGCAGCCGCGATCATCCAGCTTACTCACAACAGCTCAAAATTATTATAACATATTGATGGATAAATTCAATAATAATATGGTCTAAAGCTATAAATCCGATCCTGTAGCCGTTTTGACATGACGATTATCCGAAAAATCTCATAACTATGTAATAGATAAGCGGAACGAATACTGACGGCAGCAAATTTGCTACCTTTATCCTATTAAGCTTTAACAAATTAATACCTATAGCCATAATAAGAACGCTACCAACTAAGGATATCTGGCTTATTACCATTTCAGTAAGCCATGGTCTAATCATAATTGCCAAAAAAGTAATACTACCCTGATATAAAGCTACCGGAATTGACGAGAACATCACCCCTATGCCTAAAGTCGCCGAAAATACAACCGCACTAACACCGTCAAGAATCGATTTTGCAAAGAGCGTGGCTGGATTGCCAAAAAGACCATCTTCCAAAGATCCGACTATAGCCATTGCTCCCACACAGTATAAAAGTGTGGTAGAAACAAACCCTTGTACAAAATTACTATCTTTGCTGCCAAACTTCTTTTGAAACCATTCAGCCGTGTTTTCGAGCCTGGATTCCAGATCAAGCGCTTCTCCCAGTATGCCACCCGCTACAAGACTTAAAATCATAAGCATTATATGCTCTCTTACAAGTTTGCCATCCTCTGCGATCGTAAAAATCCCTTGCAACACGCCTGAAATCCCAATTATTGTCACTGCCAACCCCAAGGCTTGCATTACAGTATCTCTGTATCTTTGAGGAATTCCGCTTTTGATAAAAAGCCCGGCTAAACTTCCGGCAACTATTGCAAATACGTTGGCAATTGTCCCAATACCCATCATAAACAATTTCTCCTTAAAAAAAATCAAGGCTGAAAACCTTGATCTAATTGGAGCCAATAATGGGATTCGAACCCATGGCCTGCAGTTTACGAAACTGCTGCTCTGCCGACTGAGCTATATTGGCTCAAGAAGTATATGACTCAATTATAGCATATACTTTTTAGAAGGTCATCACAAAATTATTGTTCTTCCCATAAACAATCAAACCATAGTTCAAACAACTCGAAGTTTTCACGCCTTAACAATGTAAGGTTCTCATTTTCAAAAGCTTCCTTAGGGTAGAAAGAGGATAGACGAGCTGCAACATGCTGAGCTTCACCCAAGGGCACTGCATAAACTATGAACCTTTCCCAATCAGCCAATGATTGCGTGTTACTTTCTTCAGAGAAGTTTTTAAGAAATTTCTTAAACGCCATCCATTGCGAGTAATGTTCAAGTCCAAACGAAGTCAATTTCGAGGGCTTGCCTGAAAGCTTTTGCTCAAAATTCCATCGTGTAGCCTGTTTTATGACAATTCGCGTCCAAGTATCAAACTTGCTCAAAAATCTCTCTTTAAGAGAGGGATTTGCTGTGACGGATTCGATGTCGAGAGTTGAAAAACCTGAGCCGGTTCCAACTTCCTTAAGCATCCAATTGATTAGATATTCTTCGTGAGGCTCAAGTCTTCCTATATGACAGCCTTCTTTAAGTACACATCTTAAGGTTTTACACTCATTCGATATGTCAGCTTTCAGTAGCAGATTTCCTTTTATTACCATATCCATCAGGGTAGCTATCATATCCCTTGAGGTAATCTTTGACCTGTTAACTAACACCGAAAGCTCGGCAGGGGTATAATAATGTTCAGGCAATTTACTCCGGTGTTCAATCGCATCCAACTGCTCATGTGAAAAATCTTCTTTGCCCGATTTCCTCAGGCTATGAACATAAAAATACGAGCCTACACCTAGTCCGGCAATTAACAAAATCAGTCCGGCAATTGTCACCGATCTTTTTCTTCTCTCCTGATCAAGCTCAGCTTGACGGGCTTGATTAGCCCAATGCTCTTTAAGATCGAGCATATCGGAAAGAATATAATTATCAACAATTTTCCTGCCGTTTGGTACTGCATTTACCGGCAACAGCACAAAGGCATCGAAACTATCGCCTTGTCTCAGTCCGTTCGAATTAAAGATTACAGACTCCGCATTAATCACTGCTTCAATAATACTCTGTGAATCATGAGCAAATGCATTGATATTTTCATTAAAGTCATTTTGCGGAAGAATTATCTCAATACTTATTTTCCCTGCAATATCGCTCTCAGTCTGTGGCACAAATTGCCATTGAAGCAACGACGTATCCCTATAAACGTAAACAATATCACTTAGTCTGTAACTCAAGGAAATTGTCACATTTTCTTTTCCTGACGGGAGGTATATATCCAGAGCCTTAAACTGGTTTTGCCCAATATTTGTTGTCTCATATGTGTAAATTCCTGTTTGTCCGGGCGTCGGATCATCAACATGAATAAGGGGCATCATTTCGGTTTCAACAATAGTCTTATCCGGATTATCGCTCGAAATTGCAGATACTTCCAAGCCAGTCACTTCCGAAGCTCTGGAAATATTTATATATTTTTTGATTTGCCCCTCGTACTCAGGTGAAACTTTATATGTTATAAACTCATTAATATCCATTGAACCGTCGGAATTTAACTCGGCTCGCATATGAATTTCTGATACGGAATATCCAGCAGAGGTTGAAGCTTTCACATCATACGAAAGAACTAAAACAAAAACCAGAATTACGAAACAAAAAAAGTACACCCTCCGCATATTACGGACAAAAAGCATTTCTATCCTCCGAACATAAACCAGTGGACGGTTCCGTTGGTTCACTCACTTTGATTTTAGACGCCTGATTACTATTATTACAATCCCAAGTACTATCAGTGCAACGCTAAATATTTGGGCAGCACGAAAAGGCCCCATGAACAAGCTATCCATCCTGACAGATTCGATCACTAACCTCCCTAAGGAGTAAAATATCATATAAAGCAAAAAAACTTCGCCTGAACTTTTCCTTTTGTTTCTATAAAGCATCAATCCTGCAAAAACCAGAAAATTCCAGACCGACTCATAGAAAAAAGCAGCCATATGCCATTGTTGGTTCGCCTCTATAAAAACAGCTGCCGGAAACCATTGCCAGTCAATATTGTATACAGGCAATCCATAAGCTTCCTGGTTGAAAAAGTTTCCCCATCTGCCGATGGCCTGTCCAAGTATCACACCCGGAGCTGCTATATCGGCTAAATCTCCGAAACTAAGCTTTTTAAAGTGCGAAAATATCCATCCGGCGATTACCCCGCCCGCAACGGCACCGTGGATGCTAAGTCCACCCTCCCAAATCTTTAAGGCGTCAATTGGCCTTTGCGCATATGCTTCCCAAGTGAAAATGACGAAATAAAGCCTAGCCATGATAACTGCGAATGGTATAGCCAACAAACACAGATCTAGCACAACATCGGGATTGTACTTAAGATGTTTTGCATTAATCATAGCGATATATGTTCCGGCAATTATGCCCATTACTATGATTATCCCATACCAATGAACAGCTCGTCCAAATAATTCAAAAGCGACCCTATCCATCTTACTCTGTGCCTCCCATGTATTTGCTAACAAAAAACACACCGCATATCCGCCATCTAAATCGGCTTATTCTAAAAATACGCCGCCAAGTAAAAAAATTATATAATCATCAGTCGGAAATGTCAATTTAAAAAAGCATAATTTGTTTTGCAGGAAAATCTTCTTGGATATCTTTATGTCGGTATATATGTAATATAAGCGGGCCAAAGTGGCCCGCTTATATTATAAGGGTTGTATTCTGTTGAATATTTCGTCAATCTCTCGCTTTAGTGCGGATAACGGTCTTCCTCGCCCAATGTTCTCGAATACATCTTCAATACGGGCAATCATATCCGGATCGCTGGTTACTACAACACGCCTTATCCTTCGATCCGCAGCCATTGCAGTATCCTCAATTCTCCGCTTTATAACATCTGTCATCCTGCCCTTGTATTGGTCTTCGAACTGAACACCTATCATGGCAGTATTTCTGTCTATGATACAAGTCGCGGTTTCAACTTCTCTAAGATCAGCTACTCTGTCTGCAACTCTTCTGGCTCTTTCCGCATATCTTTGGTTGTCAACCCTTATCGGTCTCGGATCCGGATCGACTTCCGGCACCGCAGGTCTTGGCTCCACCTCGGCAGGTGGAATTATCCTTCTCGCGCCGGGTTCGGCAGGAGGTACAGCAGGTGCTCTTGGCACCATTCGCCGTACGGGACGCGGTTCATCGCGCTCATCGACATTCTCCGGCCTCTCAACCTGTGCACATGCTGCAAGTAACCCTGCAAAAAGCACTAAACATACAAAAAAGACAAGGAACTTCCTTGAGTTCATATTAGCATCGCCTCCTTGCCTTTAGTTTCTCTTGAGGATTGCTTTTTATTAAATGAAAATACAGCTAACAATGGCTAATTTTAGAGTTGAATTATTTTTTTTAGATTTTGATGGTATGGTTTTCTGATTATTCCAAGTTCTGTTACGATTGCTGTAACGTACTTATTTGGAGTCACATCAAACGCAGGATTAGCTACTTTTACCCCTAAAGGTGCAATTCTTTTACCTGCTATATATGTAACCTCATTCTCATCTCTTTCTTCAATAACTATTTCGTCTCCTGTTTCTAATGTAAAATCTAGTGTGGATAACGGAGATGCAACATAAAATGGTACATTGTTCTCCTTGGATAAAACCGCTAATCCGTACGTACCGATCTTATTCGCAACATCACCATTTGCAGCCACTCTGTCCGCACCGACAATCACAGCTTTTATTCTCCCGCTTCTAAGAAAGTGTCCCGCCATTGAGTCTGTAATTAACGTAACATCAATCCCTGACTCCATAAGTTCCCAGGCCGTAAGTCTGGCTCCTTGGAGATAAGGTCTGGTTTCACCGGCGTACACTGATAATCTTTTGCCTTCTTCATGTGCTGCTCTAAGGATACCAAGCGCAGTCCCATATCCTGCTGTTGCAAGCGCTCCTGCGTTGCAATGTGTAAGGACAACATCACCGTCATTTAATAACTGCTGTCCCCACTTACCGATATTTCGATTGATTTCTACATCTTCCTTAGCTAAAAGATGCGCTTCTTCAAGCAAATTATGCCTTAAAAATTCAATTGACCCTGTATTGGTATTTTTAAGTACTCGCATCATCCGCTCGATTGCCCAAAATAAATTAACCGCAGTTGGCCTTGTAATACGTAAATAATTTGCCACATTTTCCATATGCTCTACGAAATTTACAATATCTGAATCATCGTACTCATATGAGCCCAATACAATTCCATATGCTGCAGAAACGCCTATCGCCGGAGCACCTCGTACATTCATACCTATTATCGCACGAGCTACGTCTTTATATGTATTGCATTCGATATATAGCTTTTCATGGGGTAAAAGCAATTGATCCAACAGATAAAGTTTTCCGTTATCCCAGTACAGCGCTTCTAGCACGTAACCTCCAAATCTAGAATGACTATATGTTTCCCATTAAACTCCAAGTATCTTTACATACAGATTCATTAATGCTGTTTCTTCCGCTAATTCAGATAAGTTGTACGCTTTATTAAGATCTGAACCAACCGTAACCAGTCCATGCTTTTCGAGCAATACTGCGTCATATGATGTTATATACTGAGCTACCGCATCAGCTAATTCCTTAGTGCCAAACACATGGTAAGGCACTACCGGAATCTCTCTCAAAAAATGCTGACTTTCGGGGTTAAGAGGCTTAACTGTTCTATTAGCATAGGCAAATGCTGTTGAAGCAGGCGGATGAGTATGAACAACAGCGTTTACATCCTGTCTTTTATTGTATATTTTCAAATGCAGCATTGTTTCAGAAGATGGCTGATTCGTTCCAAACAGAACATTCCCTGACAAATCTATTACAACAAGATCATCTTCCATAATCTCAACAAGCGAAGAACCCTTAGGCGTTATGACAACTTTAGCGCCAAGCCTGAGACTTACATTTCCTCCATATGCGCTGACAAGGTTTCTTTCGTGTAGTTGCTGACATATGTGTATTATTGTGCTATTGGGCGAGTGTGGTTTTTTCATCGTAAAACATCTCCTTAAGTGTTGCAACAACCGCATTCTATTTTTGCGGGCATCTTTTCAATCATTCCAAATATTAACTTTTTGACTTTCTCGTTATTCTCGGCAAACACTCGGTAAACCTCTTCCTCAGTCACAGGGATAATATCCTCGCGTCCTTCAAGACCCGCATCATAATCGGTAATCAAAGCTATATTCGCATAACAAATACCTAATTCACGCGCCAGTACCACCTCAGGATACTGCGTCATGTTAATTACATCCCACCCCATGGAACTAAACCAACGGCTTTCCGCGTGCGTTGAAAATCTTGGACCTTGAATGATAACAACAGTACCATGCTTGTGTATGCTTATCCCTTGCTCAACCCCGGCTTCATATGCCTTTTCACGAAGCCTTCCGCAATAAGGATATGCGATACCAATATGTTTAACTACCGGTCCTTCATAATATGTATCTTCTCTTCCGCATGTCATGTCCACAAATTGATCGCAAACCACAAAGCTCCCTGGTTTTATCTCCGGCTTTAAGCTTCCGGCTGCAGTGGGAGCGATTATCTGCTCAACTCCAAGTTCTTTCATCGCATACATATTTGCTCTATAAGGAATCTTATGGGGCGGAAACTGATGCCTCTTGCCATGACGCGGTAAGAATGCTATTGTTTTGTCATCCAATTTCACCAAAGCAATTTTATCGCTGGTTTCTCCGTATGGCGTACTTACTGCAATTTCTTCAACTCCATCTATAAGAGAGTAAAAGCCTGAACCCCCGAAAATGCCTATATCTGCCTTTTTATGCATAACTATTCCTCCAAAACAAATACAATTTCCGACAATCCGCAGCAAATCAAAGATTAAGCCGCACTTGCTCTTATTGCAACTTAATTGATCAACAAAGATATTCTTGCATATTTTAAGCCAAAATGCAATTATTTATGAAGTTTGAGAACACTTTTATCAGGCAAGGGCTGCGGTTTCTCTTGCAATCATTAGCTCTTCGTTTGTCGGGATAACAAAAACCCTTACGCCTGAGTCAATAGTTGATATAAGACCCTCAAATCCCTTTCTCCCATACGCATTCTTGTTTTTTTCTTCATCAATCACTATACCTAAAAAATCCAGTTCCGTACAGCAAAGTTTTCTTATTTCCGGATTGTTCTCTCCTACCCCGGCAGTAAAGATGAGACAATCCAATCCGCCCATGGCTGCACTATAAGCGCCAATATATTTTTTTATAGAATAAGAAAATATTTCTATAGCCAAAGCAGCTCTTTCATTTCCTTCATTAACCGCTACCTCAAGATCTCTAAAATCGCTGCTTATTCCGGATATGCCCAACATCCCCGAATCTTTGTTGAGGTAATTATTTACCTGTTCAGCCGTTATGTTTTCTCTTTCAATCAAAAATGGTATAATAGCCGGATCTATGTTACCGCAACGTGTCCCCATAGGCAACCCTTCAAGAGGTGTAAAGCCCATACTTGTATCCAAGGAATTTTCGAATTTTATAGCAGCAATGCTTGACCCATTTCCGAGATGACAAGAAATTACTTTTAATGATCGAATATCTTTACCCATAAGATACGCTGCTCTTTGCGCCACATACTTATGGGAAGTTCCGTGGAATCCATATCTGCGTATACCATGCTTCTCATAATATTCATAAGGTAAAGCATAAATGTACGCCTGTTTTGGCATTGATTGATGAAAAGCCGTATCAAAAACGGCTACCATGGGGGTTCTTGGCATGATTCTAATACATGCCTCAATTCCCATTATATTAGCAGGATTATGTAAGGGCGCTAGAACGATATTATCATGAATGGCTTTTAGGACATCATTATCAATTATCACCGCTTTTGAAAATGTTTCCCCCCCATGGACTACTCTATGTCCTACGGCAGAAATCTCATTCATATTTTCAATAACTCCATGCTCTTTATGAGTTAGTGAATCCATAACAAGTTTTATAGCATCCACGTGATTTTCTATAACTACTTTGAACTCAACCTTTTCTTTGTCTGATGGTACATGTTTAAATGATGACTGATCTATACCGATACGTTCCGCGCTCCCTTTAGCCAAGACAAGTTCATTTTCCATATCAATCAGCTGGTATTTAAGCGAAGAACTGCCTGCATTTATTACTAATATTTTCATAATACATTTCCTTCATTAAAATTTTGAGCTTCTAAGGCTGTAATTGCAGCGACACCGACTATGTCCTCCACGCTACAACCTCTGGAAAGATCGTTAACAGGTTTTGCGAGGCCTTGACTGATTGGACCTATTGCACTTGCCCCAGAAAGCCTTTGAACCAATTTATAAGCTATATTAGCTGATTGCAGATCCGGAAAAATAAGGATATTAGCTTTACCCGCCACAGGACTATCGGGACATTTTTTTCTTGATACAGCTAAATCCAAGGCTGCATCAGCCTGCATCTCTCCATCAATCAAAAGGTTTGGCATCAATTCCTTAACAAGCCGGGTAGCCTCTATTACCTTATCCACTAATTCATGGCAAGCGCTTCCTTTGGTCGAAAAAGAAAGCATTGCAACCCTTGGTTCAATATTCAGCAATCTTTTAGCCGTATTAGCAGTGGACACGGCAATGGAGGCCAGCTGTTCGGCGGTAGGATTTGGATTTAGTGCGCAATCAGCAAAAAAAAGTACTCCGTTATCGCCATGTTTGGGGTCTGGCATCTCCATAAGAAAACAGCTTGAAGCCACTTTTGTTCCCGATCTCGTCTTTATGATCTGTAGTACCGGTCTCCATACATCTGCTGTACAACTTGCAGCCCCTGCAACTAAGCCGTCAGCATCATCATACTTTACCATCATAGTGCCGTAATGAATCGGATTTTTCATGCTGCTTCTTGCTTTTTCAATGGATATGCCCTTTGATTTTCGCATTTCGAAGAATTGTTCTGCGTAATAGTTAAATTTTGTTGGTTCATCAGGATTAATAATCGAAACTCCGTCTAAATCGATGCCATCTGATACCCGTTTAATTTCATCGGGATTTCCGACAAGTACGACTTGTGCTATTTCTTGTCTTGTAATTATTTCTGCGGCCTTTAAAATCCTATCGTCGTACCATTCAGGTAGAACTATTCGCTTTTTCCTCTTTTTGGCTCTTTGCATTATGCTTTGCATTATACTCATAAAATTACCTCTTTCTGCATATTTGTCTATTGCGGTATATTGCTGATAATCGCCGCAATATTATTACGTAGTAATATTCTCTCCTTACTTTATTAAATGACTGGAGACTATGATGTCAACATCCCGGATAAATCAGGTATGGCAAATCATAATAACCTCATTGTGTTTATTCTTTGCCATACTCATGCTTTCAAATCCTGAAAACGTATTAAAAGCAGCACTGTCAGGGTTAAACATTTGGTTATGGGTTGTGCTGCCTTCGCTGTTGCCATTTTTCATCATCAATGAAGTGATGACAGAAACAGGAGTAATAGATTTCTTGTCGATACCAATGCACCGCATTATGCGACCCATCTTCAGATGCCCCGGTCAGGCTTCATTTGTATGGGTCATGAGCATGACGTCCGGTTATCCGATGGGTGCAAGACTTACGGCTGCTTTACTCACAAAGGGTAAAATAACTCTTGCGGAAGCACAAAGAATGCTTTCTTTCTGCAGTACGTCAGGCCCGCTCTTTATGATTGGAGCGATAGGTACAGGTATGCTTGGCAGCAGCCAAGCAGGATCAATCATAGCCGTAAGTCATTACGTCGCCTCTTTCTTAACAGGGTTGCTGTTTAGATTTTACCGCTCTGATAATGAAAAATCCACATCACAACCCTTACATATGACCGGATTGATATCGGCCTATAAACAATTTTGGATCTCTTATCAAAAAAACAAATCAAACATCGGAGAAATCTTCGGCCACGCAGTTACAAAATCAATGAATAGCTCGCTGGTTATAGGAGGATTCATTATATTTTTCTCAGTCATAACAGAGCTTATGATCTTTACGGGAATTATAAGTTTTGTTGCTAAGATTATTGAGCAACACACAACTTCATCAGAAGTTATTCCAAATCTCGTAAAAGGGATAAGCGCTGGAATCATAGAAATCACTGTCGGAAGCCATATGTTGTCTGAACCATCTTCACCCTTAGCTTCCAGAATAATGGCTATATCATTCATTATCGGCTGGAGCGGCGTATCCATACACAGTCAGGTTATAAATATTATAAGCGGGACAAAATTATCAGTTTCATTGTATCTTCTATCCAAATTGTCCCATGCCACATTGTCTTCTGTTATTGCCTGGTATCTGACCAAATTCATTCCTATGTCAACCGAGGTATTTCAAGCTAACCAACAGCTTGGATGGTCATACACCCTAATTGATTCAATGCGACTTTCAATATATAGCCTGTTCGGACTTTTTGCATTATCCATTACTCTTTTTATAGTTTACTCCATTTCCGGGGGCAAACAAAAAAAAGCGAGATAATCACTTCTTCCCAGAATTTAGCTCATGTCGATTCCCCTTCACGAGGTCCAACTGCTCTTCTATGTATCTTTCAATTTCTTCCAGTAAACCATCAGCATATTCCTTAGCACCTACTCTAATCTCTTTAGCATTGTTCTGAGCATTTTCGATGATTTCTCTTGAATGCTGATAAGCTCTTTGAGTAATCTCGTGCTGATCAACTAGAACCTTGATTTGTAGTTCCGCTTCCTTCACAATGGTTTCTGCTTCTTTTTGAGCTTCAAGAAGAATCCTCTGTCTCTCCTTCTTTATCCATTCAGCTTGTTTTATCTCTTCAGGAAGGTTTAATCTGATATCCCTTATTATATCAAGACACTTTTCCTTAGAGATCAAAGCTCTGTGCGTGAACGGAACAACCCGACCGTTTTCTAACTCATCCTCAAGTACATCTAAAAGGCTGAGTATGTTCAAAGTATATCCCCCCTAAAAATCCTTCAGCTTTGCATTAATGTCAGACAAAACAATATCCGGCACAAGTTGCGATATACAACCGCCAAGTCTTCCTATCTCTTTTATCATACTGGAACTTAAAAAGGAGTACTTGTAACTGGTCATCATAAAAAGAGTTTCAATATTGGAATCAAGTTTTCTGTTCATCAAAGCCATTTGTAATTCGATCTCGAAATCAGATATAGCTCTTAATCCTTTTATGATCGCCCCAGCATTTTTTCTCGAAGCATATTCGACGAGTAAGCCCTCAAAATGACCGATTTCCACATTCGGAATCTCTAAGACTGACTTTTCTAAAAGCCGAATTCTCTCTTGCACCGAAAATAATGGTGTTTTGTTCGGATTTAATATAACCGCCACTATTAACTTGTCAAATAACCTGCATGAACGCTTTATTATATCCATATGCCCGTTTGTAACCGGATCAAAGCTCCCCGGATATATTGCCACTCTCATATAGAAGTTATCCTCTCTTGTATAATGTAACGCCCGTATTACCAAGTCTTCGTTCATATATCTTTACAAGATCCCCTGCAATATCCGGTTGATAATCCTTGTGATCATGCTCCACCACGGCTATACCTTCGTGAACGAGCAAATTACCGGCACATATGGCACTAAGGGCTTTTGACTTCAATTCTGACTTATACGGCGGGTCAATAAAGATAATATCAAAAGACTGGTCTTTTAACGATAGCATCTTAATAGCATCAAAAGAGTCCATTAGTATGGCTTCATATTGTTCAGGTGACGCTATATTGTTGCAGTTCATTTTAAGTACCGAAAAAACATAATGATTTTTCTCGACAAATACGACCTTAATTCCTCCCCTGCTCAACAATTCCAATCCAAGGTTACCGGTACCGGCAAACAAATCCAACGCCCTGCTACCGGTTATACGGGTGCGGATGATGTTGAAAACAGCTTCTTTGACTTTATCGGAGGTTGGGCGCACATCCATACCCTTGGGCGAAATAAGTCTTCTACCCTTCCAGATCCCTGAAATTATCCTCACTAAGCCTCCTCCAAGGCCTTAAAAATTATAACCGAAATTTCCATTGTTAATTTTAGCATGACTCAAATTGATTTACAAGCAAAATTGTTTTTTGTGTGCACTGATCTACCGGTATAACATCATTCGACATAGGGCAAAATATAATTGCTAATTGATTTAATGAGCCAAAGCTCTTTCTTCAATTTCTCCTCTCTTAAATACTGATGACAAAAAAGACTGTCACCAGTATTTTTGCAGTAAAACGAGGAAAAGAGGCAGGTATATACCTGCCTCCAGCAAAAGTCAATTGCTTTGAATTTGCTTATTTTCCGCTTAATTGTCTCTCAGCCTGTTCGATCATCTTTTTGACCATATATCCGCCCACATATCCTGCTTCTTTGGAAGTCAGGTCACCATTATATCCGTTTTTCAAGTTAACCCCCAGCTGGTTGGCGATCTCGTACTTCATATTGTCAAGCGCCTGCCTTGCTTCAGGAACTACCTTACGATTATTTCTTGCCACAGCTTTTCACCTCCTGTAGAGCATTGTGATATTAATCTCTCCAGAATCGTTTATTTTAAACGAGTTAATATTTAGTAGGTTTATAAAAGTTAATTTATGAATTCTTTAATTAAAAGTTAATTTTTCCAATCTATTATCAAACTGTTGCGTTACATGCTCCATAAGCGAAAAATGTTCCGATGGATTATCTAGCACCCATTCAACAGCACTTTGAACTTGTCTGATTATATCTATGTCTTTTACTAGGGATGCAATTCTAAATTCTGGTAAACCATGCTGTCTTGTTCCCAAAAAATCCCCGGGGCCACGCAGTTTTAGATCTATATCAGCAATTGCGAAACCATCATTGAACTTAACCATGGTTTCCATGCGTTCAAGAGCTGACTCCGTCCTAGTGTCAGCAATCAACACACAGTATGACTGATGTCTTCCCCTCCCAACTCTCCCTCGTAATTGATGAAGCTGCGCCAATCCAAACCTTTCCGCACTTTCTATAACAATAACCGAGGCATTCGGTACATTGACACCTACTTCAATGACCGTTGTACTTACCAGCACATCATATTCTTTCGAGAGAAATTTTTGCATAACGCTTTCCTTTTCCGCCGATGTCATTTTTCCATGCAATAATCCAATCGAAAGATTCTTTAATTGTCCTTCTTTAAGTGATTTGAACATTTCTATCGCAGACTTAGAATCAATAGAATCCGAGTCCTCTATAAGAGGACACACTACATAAGCTTGACGTCCCTCGTTTACTTGCTTATGTACAAATTCAAACACCCTGCTCCTCTTTGATTGTGGAACATGATAGCACATGACAGGTTTTCTTCCGGGTGGTAATTCATCTATGACAGATATATCCAAGTCACCGTAAAACATAAGGGATATAGTTCTGGGGATGGGAGTTGCAGACATCACCAGTACGTGAGGATAAGAGCCCTTTTCCTGCAACAATGCTCTTTGTCTGACTCCGAAGCGATGTTGTTCGTCTGTTATGACAAGAGCTAATTTCTTAAAAAATACTTCATCCTGAATGAGAGCATGTGTACCTATCAAAAGGTCAATATCTCCACTAATCAGCTTGTGTTTGATATCATTTCCAGCGCTTTGTGATACGCTCCCCGTAAGAATCTCAACCCTGATACCGAATGGATTAAACAACGCCTTAAATGAATCAAAATGTTGTTTCGCTAAAATCTCGGTAGGGACCATTATAGCCGACTGATGCCCATTAATATATGCACAAAAAATTGCAGCGGCAGCAACAACTGTCTTCCCCGAGCCGACATCTCCTTGTAGGAGGCGGTTCATTATTATACCACTCTTGAAATTCGCAATCACTTCGCTAATTGCTTTAAGCTGCGCATGCGTCAGTTCATATGGTAGGTTTTTGATGAAATTTTCATATTGCTCTTTTTGTATATCAAAAACGATACCATTGTATTTTTCCTTACTTTTGTTTCTGCGCAGGCACAATGCCAGTCTTAGCACGAACAATTCTTCAAACACCAGTCGATTTCTTGCCAATTCCAGATTTTTCGCCGTCTTAGGGAAATGAATCTGCGAGATCGCAAAATCCTTTTTAGCCAAATCATACCGATTGATTAGTTCCATATCAAACTCATCAGGTATATGGCTAACGGCTGCTCCTAATGCTTCAAACAGCAGATTTCTTAAATCCTTTTGCGAGAGCCCTTGGGTTAAGGAATAGATGGGTAAAATTTTTGAGCCATCATGTTTCTCCGGTGAGTACTCTTCTACAATCGGATTATGGATTTGAAGTTCTCCATATTTAAACTCCACTTTACCACGAACAAAGTAAAGCCTATCAGCTTTATAAAGACCTGTCCTGAAAGCCTGATTGAACCAGATACACGAAGCCTTGCTTTTATCATCGAACACTGCCAATTTGACTATAGTTGCTCTGTTGGCAATTCTTTTTACCTCTGCATTGCCCTTAAAATGGACGGCAAACGACTCCGTTTGCCCTTGAACGGCATCTGACAAAGATTTAATTTGTTGTCGGTTCTCATAATCTCTTGGAAAATAATGAATCGCATCCCAGATCGTTTCGATATTGATATTCTTAAGGAGGACCGCCTTTTTATCACCGATACCCTTTAGTTTTCTTACATTTAGGCCTAATATGTCCATAGTTCACCGTAATGGAAAAACCGAAGAATGAATCTTCGGTTTTATTCCAATGAAATTATATAATAGTATAACGGCTGTCCTCCGTAATATAGCTCAACTTCTAAATAAGGGTAATTCGTTTCTATATACTCCGCTATCTCATCCGCAGAATTTTCGCTTACTTCCTGTCCATAATATAAAGACATGACACTACTTTCATCATTTACCATTTTATCGATAATATCTTTCGTTACTTGCGAAACATCAGTACCCGCCGCCTCGATCTCAGATTCCAAAATACCTAAAATGTCCCCGTTTTTAATTGATATGCCATTAATGCTTGAATCCCTGACCGAATACGTTATTAAACCGGTATTTACAGAACTAATTGCCGTGAGCATCTTATCGGCATTAGTTTTAGAATCCGATTCCGGATTGAAGGAAACCATCGCCGATATTCCCTGAGGTATTGACTTACTGGGTATTACATTTACTTTCCTTCTGCTCAATTGCATAACCTGTGTCGCCGACAGAATTATATTGCTGTTATTTGGAAGAATGAAGACTTCTTCTGCATCAATCGCTTCAACAGCTCTCATTATATCCTCTATGCTGGGATTCATAGTCTGTCCGCCTTCAACTATTCGATCTACTCCCATATCTTTAAAAATTGAAACGATGCCATCACCGGATGCCACAGAAACTACTCCGTAGCGTTTTTTTAGCTTTTTATCTTCCTCAGGCCCCTCGACTCCGCTAAGATGCTTATGCTGTTCACGCATATTATCAATTTTTATTCCTGATAGTTCTCCGAATCGCAGGCCTAATTGTAATATTTTGCCAGGTGCGTTTGTATGGATATGCACCTTAATCATATCTTCATCTTTCACAAGTACAAGAGAATCTCCGAGCTTTTCTAGTTTTTCCTGCAATCTAGCCAAATCCTCTTCTTTTATGTGCGAAAAGATGTTTTTGATCAAAAATTCCGTGCAGTAGCCTTCTCCAATCTCATCAAGTCCCTCCCGAGAGAAGTCAAGTTCGGGCATTTCGGCAATTTCAGCTTCTGCCTGAGGAAGATCAAAATCCTGATCAAAATCTTCTTTCAGAGCGTTGGCAGCCCCCAGCATAATAAAAAGAAGTCCCATACCGCCTGCGTCAACGACGCCTGCCTGTTTTAAGACAGCAAGCATATCAGGAGTTTTATCAAGCACTCTTTTCGCAACTTTGATAATCTCTTTGAAAAAAACGTTAAAGTCTGAGCAAACTTGTGCGATTTTCTCTGCTTCTTCAGCGGTAACCCTTGCAACCGTAAGCATCGTTCCCTCAACAGGCTTCATTACAGCCTTGTATGAAGTATCTGCTCCGGCTTTTAGAGCTTCAGCATACTTTCGGGTATTTATGGTTTGCTCTCCTTTCAACCCCTTTGCAAAACCTCTGAAAAGCTGCGATAATATGACGCCCGAATTGCCTCTCGCTCCTTTAAGAGAACCTCTTGACACAGCATCGGCAACCTGGGTTATATTTCCGTTAGTTAGGGTTTTTATTTCTTTTACCGCTGACATCATGGTCAAGCACATATTGGTGCCGGTATCCCCATCGGGTACCGGGAACACATTTAGCGAATTGACCTTCTGTTTATTCTTTTCAAGCATCTGAGCAGAAGCATAAAACATCTCCTTAAGCTTATTACCATCTATTAATTCAAGACTCATCCTTTAGTTACCTCCCACGAACAGAGCTATAAGCTTAAACTCTGATCCCCTCTACTGTTATATCAACTTTATTAACTATTATTCCGGTAATATTTTCAACATTGTATTTAACTGTTTCAATTACATTTTTGCCGACGGCTGCAATTGAAATGCCATACTCAACTATAATGAAAAGGTTAATAACTACTCCGTTGTCCTGAGTATAGACTTTGACACCTTTTGACAAATTATCATAACCCAGAAGTTCGACTAATCCATCAGTGGCGCGCTTTGATGCCATACCTACTATCCCGTAACACTCTATGGCCGAAATTCCCGCTAAAGTCGCAATTACCTCTTCAGATATAACGATTTCCCCGAGTGAATTTGGTTTTTTTACAGCCATCTCTATATGGCCCCCTCTCCTTTAAAAGTAGCTGACTGCTTTTGATTATAACGATTGTATTCCAATCTTGTTTAATATGCAATAAGTAAATGATATAATTCATTCAATAATCTACGAGGAGACTAAGCATGAACATTGAAGTAGTAAAACTTGGCTTAATTGATTACGAGGACGCATTAGCTATTCAAAGAAACCCGTCTTTCGACGTTAACACCATAAATCTTTAGACTCAAAATTCGAACAAATAGCCCAAATAGCCTGTAACCACGGGCTTTTTTTATTGCAAAAAAAGCTTGCAATTTCTTTTTTCTAATGATAAAATAATGGTGTTAGTGGTGTTAATTTTCAGGAGGTAATTATGGCCTATTTTTTAAAGAAAACTCCGTTAAAAAACAAGACGTATCTTGCAATTTACGAGAGCTTTTACAGCCATGAGAAAAAGGGTACAGCCCACAAATGCTATAAATCTATGGGCTCGATTGAGGCGCTTAAAGCAAATGGATTGGACGACCCGATTACTTTCTATCAGAAGGAGGTTGACGAGCTTAACAATAGCAGAAAAGATCACGGCGCAAGGAAAATTTCGGATAAGTCACCGCTTCTTCATCTCGGGTATTTCCCGCTTAAAAGCATTATGGAGAAGTTGAATATTAAGAAGTATGTTAATTTTTTTAAGCTTACCACCAACTTTGAGTTCGACCTTTATGAAATGCTCTCGTCCCTTATATATGCCAGAGCTGTAAACCCATGTAGCAAACAAAGGACTTTTCACGAAGTATTGCCATGCCTACGCAGCTCCTATG
>Ga0209316_100132_pt1 | contig 27501 bp, 29 predicted proteins | sample 3C3metaG_FD_184150 | JGI IMG/M metagenome (GOLD analysis project Ga0209316, IMG submission 184150) | Freshwater bacterial and archeal communities from Indian Creek, Illinois, USA - 3C3 metaG (SPAdes) (version 3) | ecosystem: Environmental > Aquatic > Freshwater > Unclassified | place: USA: Indian... | reverse complement strand
GACATTGTCCTTGGGTGTGATGGTGTATTCCAGCAATGCTCATGGGCAGTAGAAAACACACTAATTATAAAAGATTTAGTATATGACGCTCATAAACTTGCCCAATACCACCGTTTATATGTTTTAGTAACATCCATGATGCACCGAACCAGGTTGTGGAAGTTGACAGGAGGTGCCAATATGCTCAGTCGAACTGTGAATAACACTACCAAGAAATCGCGAGGACGCCCGTCTACACCGCCAGAAGTGATCGACCAGATCTTATTGCTTGCTCGTCAGGGTTGGACGCGAAAGGCGATCGCCGAAGAAGTCGGTGTGAGTGACAGTACTGTGACAACCATGTGTCACAAAAACGGGTTCCGTTTCGAGTGCGGCGGCGACCGGTATGGTAACAAGTCCCAGCAAGAAGCCCCCGGCTGGGTATATAAGGAGCGCTTTCAGGCCGCATTTCGTAAGCGGCGCGCATTGCGCGGTGGTAATCTTGACTAAAATAAAAGCACTCGCATCAAGTATTGTGTTAAAATTTTCAGAGGAAGACGCTCCAGAATTAACACTAACGTTAGTAGCTAATCGAACGCAAATTCAGCAATCCTTTGCGGACCTCAAGAAAGTGCTATCAGATGGGAAACATCTTGTAGTCAATATTGAGCGTCATCGGCAGAAACGGAGTTTAGACGCCAATGGTCTTTGTTGGGTCCTTTGCCAAAAGATAGCCGAGACGATAGGGTCAACGAAAGAGTTAGTGTATAAGAAAATCATTCGTGACGTAGGGCAATTTGAAATAGTGCCGATCCACGAAGATGCAGTCCAAACATGGATACACCGATGGGGCAGCCGAGGGTTGGGGTGGTTTGCAGAGGTTTTAAACGACAGTAAATTGCCTAATTACAAAAAAGTCATCTCGTATTATGGGTCTAGTGTATATGATACTCGTGAGATGTCACTACTAATAGACGAGATTATTGCACAATGCAAAGAACTGGATATACCCGTTATGGCCCCTGCGGAAATAGACCGACTTAAGCAATCATGGGCTAGTGGGCCTGAAAAAACTTTAAGCGATAGCACTTTTTAGTGTTATCGCTTTTTTTTTGTCCTGTTATATTTGACGGGTTTTTAGATTTATGTTATTCTTAAGATGTAGCAAAACGTATTACATTGTCTATATGTAATGCGTCTGGCCCTTTAGACTAATAATCTATTCGGCCATAATACCGACCCATATTTTTAAGTAAGTATGGAAGTTCGGTATGTCGTACTTGGTGGATGCTGTGACTGTATATAATATCGTGCAGTTACGGTGGGGGAGTTAATCTAGTTTTTTTAAGAACCAGATTAACGAGAGAGGTCTCTATAGGCAACGTAAGACTATCCTATAGGGAACCTAGATGAGAACGGCGAGTGTAGCATTGCTATGCCGTTTTACAAAAAGAGAAACGTTACTAGCGCATTTGCGCTGAGTGGCGTTTTTTTTGTTCCCAAAAAAGAACCTGCGGCCGGTCATCGGCGAGGTAAAAAGGAGGAAGAACTTTAATGTCACAAGAGCTATCGATCGCGATGCAAGCCAGGGTCCCAGTTTTGCTATGGGGTTCGCCGGGCACAGGCAAAACATCTCAAATCAATGCACTAAGCAAGACCCTTAATCGTCATGTAGAATGTGTTATCGCAAGCATCCGTGAGCCTGCTGATTTTGGGGGGCTCCCTGTGCTAGACGACACAGGAGTATACTTGCATGCACCGGCATGGGCACACCGCCTCGCATTAGCAGGGGACGGTATTTTGTTTATCGACGAAATATCGACAGCCGCGCCGGCGACACAAGCGGCGCTATTACGGGTAGTCCTTGATCGGGTAGTGGGTGATTTAGTATTGCCTGCATCAACATCTGTTGTGGCCGCAGCGAATCCGCCATCTGAAGCAGCTGGTGGTTGGGACCTTTCGCCGCCAATGGCAAATAGGTTCTGCCACCTCCATTGCACCCTCGATCCGCAAAGTTGGGTTGACGGTATGATGAGTGGATTCAGTATTGCCGAGATCACAGCGTTGCCGATAGAATGGGAAAACAAAATACCAGAGTCGCGTTCACTAATTGCTAGTTTTATTAAGCACCGACCGTATCTATTGTTACAATTACCGGTCGCTGATGCGGCGCGTGGGATGGCATGGCCTTCACCGCGTAGCTGGGACATGGCTGCACGGCTACTCGCAGCGTGCAAAGCTATACAGGCTGATGACGGTATTATCGCGACATTATTAAGTGGGTGTGTAGGTGACGGGCCGGCGCTAGAATTTCTAGCATGGCAAAAAACGTTAGATTTACCAGACCCTGAGACACTACTCGCAAACGCAGAACAGTTTAAGATGCCAGAGCGTGGCGACCAAGCGTTCGCTGTGCTTGCGGCGGTAGTGAGTGTGGTCACACATAAGCTCACCGAAAAACGGTGGAAGGCAGCATGGACGATTCTAGCCCGTGCCGCAGAACAAGGCGGTAAAGATATTGCTGCTGTGGCTTGTAAGACACTGGTCACACAAAGGAAAGGAATGCCTTTGCCGGTCAAAGAATTACAAGAGTTTGTCCCGCTCCTGCAAAAAGGTGGGTTGCTATGATGGTCCCATTAGAAATGCAGGCCGCTCGGATTAATGTACTCCACCACCATCCATATCTCGCATCAGCAGTTTGGGCGATGCATATGGTCCCAGTGCCTGGCCTCAAAACAATGGCGGTCGACCAATATTTCCGATTATATTTCGACCCGGAAATAATAACAAAATGGTCGGTCCGAGAAGTGGCCACGGTAATCGAACATGAAGTCGCGCATTTAATGCGGCTTCATTTTGTCCGTATGAAAGGGTGCGAACCTCAGTTAGCGAATATAGCTGCCGACGCAGAAATCAATGACGACATGTTCGGCTCTGATTTCGCGTTCCCTTTCACGCCTGTCACCCCCAAATCAATAAATCAACCTATCGGCTTATTAGCAGAAGAATATTATGCGGCGTTATTAGAACAAGCTCAGCCACTAAGTATCGAACTTAGTGGAGATGGTTCGCCTCTACCGGGAAGCGGCAGATGTGGATCATGTGCTACAGGTACTCCACAACCATGGGAAATGGAGGCACCGCAAGGTGCGGACGCGAATGGAGTCACCCCTGCACAGGCAGAGCTCATTCGCCGTGATGTCGCGACGAAGATTAAGGCTAGTACACCTGGGACTGTCGCAAAGAGTTGGAAACGGTGGGCAGATGAAGTTCTTTCGCCAAAAGTAAATTGGCGCAAAGAATTGGCTGCTGTAGTCCGCCACTCTGTCGCATATGTTATAGGTAGTACTGATTTTTCGTACCGCCGCCCATCGCGCAGGCAAGGGAAAAGTAAAGTAATCTTGCCAACCATGCAACAACCAACCCCTGAAGTCGCGATAATTATTGATACTTCGGGGAGTATAGACGAAAAACTTTTAAGCCAGTCACTTGGTGAAGTGGCAGGGATTTTGAAGGCTGTCGGATTAAGAAACGGTGTCGCGGTTTTGGCTGTAGACGCGCATGTCCAGACGACTAAACGGGTACTGGACTCTCGTCAAGTCACCTTAAAAGGTGGCGGTGGCACAAACATGGGTGTAGGGATAGTAGCGGCTACTAAGCTAAAGCCTCGTCCTCAAGTTGTGATTGTGTTAACAGATGGGTTTACCCCTTGGCCGGAATCGATGCCGCGTGGCCTAAAACGAGTTATAGTTTGTTTATTGGGTGTAAGTGCACCCGATGGACCAAGCTGGGCGACGAATATTCGAATCGAGACTTAAGTAAATTTATAATTTTCACGAGGTTTAAAGTTTGAACTCACAGGACGAGCGATAAGCCCGAATTATAAGAATTTGTTTCTACATTAATGGTGCCGCAGCTTTGCGGCGCCATTAATTTTGTGTTTATGCTTATTGCAAAAAATACAAAAATCTATTTAACAGAAAGGAGGGAGGGTAATGGTTCCCTTATAAAACAAGAGGAGCTATTACTCAACTTTTATGAAAGAATTACTAAAAATTTATCCCTTTAACCTAGCACAAAGTATTTTTACTGACGAAACAAAAGCCACAGAAATCAGTATTAAAGGTTTATCCGACGCGCTTCTGACATTAACCGAAAGAGAACAGGGCGTTTTAAAAATGCGATTTGTATTTAAAGCAACGTTACAAGAATGCGGGCAAGCTTATGCTGTCTCAAGAGAGCGCATCCGACAGATCGAAGCAAAAGCGATACGGAAACTTCGGCACCCAGCGCGTTCAAACATGTTTAAGGCTGTGCCTATAGCAGCGCTGATAGTAGAAACCAGTAAATACCATCAACTCCTATATGAGCACGAAGTGCTCCAAGAGGCATTTGACTGGTATAAAGCTAACTCTACCGACGCAAATACGACCGCTGAATCGGTAGCTACATCTATGCCCCAAACTGCGTTATTGGAAGAGTTAGAGTTGTCCGTCCGGTCATATAATTGCTTACGCCGAGCTGGCAAAAGAACAATCCAAGATATAATCAAAATGTCTAGTCCCGACCTGCTAAAAGTGCGAAACCTCGGCAGGAAATCAGCGCAAGAGATTATATCTGTCCTCGCGATGCATGGATTTTCAATTAAACATGAGGAGGAATAAATTTGATTAAACAAGAAGTACAATCTTTGGCCCAGCTCATCAAGGACCATGACGATTTGTATTTTAATAAAGACGCACCCATGATCAGCGATGCGGAATATGACGAACTCAAGGCACGGTATCTGGAACTGAGTGGGGAAGATAATAATATCCCGGGCGAACCGAGTAGGTTATTTGAAAGTTATACACACCTATTCCCGATTAAAAGCCTGGCGAAGATTAACACCGAAGCTGCGCTGCGGAAAGAATTAATCCGTCTAGCTCCTGGAGTCATCCAGCCCAAAGAGGATGGGATGACTATTGTTTTTTATCCGGATGGTTCGATAGTAACGCGTGGGGACGGGGAGACAGGCGAAAATATTACTGCAACAGCAAGCCAAATTAATAATATCCGATTTATTGACGCACCGGTTCGTGCCGAAGCAGTCATGAATAAATCAGTATTCAACTCATTAAACACAGAACGAGTTAAATATGGGCTTGAACCTTTTAAAAACCCACGCAATACAATCGCTGGGATGTTGCGCAGCAAAGATGTCACCAAGGTTAAAGGTATATCTTATAAAGCGTATAACATTATGGGTTCTACAGAACCAGAAACTGCCCAGTTAACCCGTTTAAAGAACGCTGGGATGGACACGATCGATACCTACTCATACACAATAGAAACGATTGAAGATGCACTAAGCTATATCTTAAACTTTGATCGTACAAATTACCCCCGTGAAATCGACGGGCTTGTTATCAAGGCAGATACAGCAAACGCATTGTCTATCTACGGTGAAACTGGACACCATCCTAAAAGCATGGTCGCCTACAAGTTCCCGGTCCAAGGAGTTTGGACTAACCTTAAAGAGATTATCTGGCAAGTTGGCCGGACGGGGAAGCTTACCCCAGTTGCGATCATCGAACCCGCTGAATTGTTGGGCACGACTATTAGCCGTGTCACACTCCATAATTTCGGCATTATGCAAGCGTTACAAATTGCACCGAACTGTGAGGTATATTTGGTTAAGGCCAACGATATAATCCCCGCCATTCTTAAGACCAAGATGGTCAACCCAGAGCAAAGTGAGGATTATCTCCCGTTTGCAGAGCCGAATCATTGCCCTATATGTGGCTCCTTAACAGAGAAGGTTAATGATCAGTTATTTTGTAATGAGCCCAATTGTGCTGCTAAATTATTGCGCAACCTTTGCCATATCGCAAAAAGAGATGCGCTCGACATTGAGAGCATGTCTGAAGAAACGGCAAAGAAATTAATCGCCGCTGGGTTCATAGAGAAACCATTTGATTTGTTTGATTTGACGCAAGACCAGATATTGACACTGCCAGGCTTTGCGGCAAAATCCGCAAAAAGGCTTTACGACAATATCCAATCGGTCATGGCGCCAGATCTAAACAGATTTATTTACGCTGCGGGGATCCCTAATATCGGCCGAACTGCATCAAAAGATATCGCAAATAGATTTAAAACATTGGACGCATTCATGGCCGACATTAGCCAAGGATTACCAGAAACATCACAAATAGAAGGAATAGGGCCCATTTTAATTGAGAGTATCAAGAAGAACTATGGGCTACTAATCGAACTAAAACAAAAAATTAATCCAAAGGAGATGGATATTATGCAACCCACATCTAATGGGGAGAAAGTATTAACTTTTGTAATTACGGGCACCTTATCATGCCCTCGTGAACATTTTGAACGGGTAATCATACAAGCAGGTCACAAAATTGCTGGCTCAGTCACAAAGAATACCGATTATTTATTGGCTGGCGATAAGGCGGGCAGCAAAAAAGCTAAGGCAGAGAGCCTTGGTATTAAAATCTTGCATGAGTCTCAGTTGTCAACAATACTACAAGGCTAATTAGACTTGTGCTCCATGTTTATTACATGGAGCACGTACTATTTTTTTATAAAAATTTTAGTGGAGGTGTTTATGTATATGAAAAATAAAAACCCGCAAAGCATCGACGAAACATTTGAATTTACATCGCTTGAAGAAACGCAAAAATATATCTATACGATGTTAGACATGATTGAACAAGGCCCTCAAAGTACACCCAACGCTCATTTTTTAGACCGCAAAAACCTTGGAACGTACCTGAAAGAATTGGCGACCACCAAACATGGCAGGATATGGAGCGGTTACGGGACAGGAAGGAACGCTCTTACATTTCATCCATGTACTTATTTTTCTTTGTTATGGTATACACTAAAGACTAAACATGTCCGGTTAATAATTGGGCAAAGCAGTCCGTCAATCATTTTAACCATACCATTGAACTTACGAGCAAATAAATCATTAATTACTTTACATCTAGACGAAGAGCCACAAACAAAGCTTGCTGCTTCAACGATAATGGCTGATGTCTTCCCATGCGAATATATCAGGGAGATAGAGGACCCTGCTTTGGATTTATTAAAACAGTTCCCGCCGTTACCGGCTCAGGTCCAGAAGGAAAGCAACGCCTATGGAATTTGGTCTAGCATGAACGGGTTATTGCTTATTGCTAATTATCAAAGCATTATAGTTGGGACGCCGATAGGATGGATAACAATCCCAAGACATACAGTTGCGCATCATACGGCGCAAAAAACTAAAGATCCATGGCGGACATTAGCCGCTCTTAGAGTTAATATCCCGCACTTAAAGAAAAATCGTGTATGGAGCGAAGCAATGGCGGCAGAATTGACTATGTATGTGCTCGAACAAGGAGGTCAGCAATAATGGGTATTATTACAGGCCAAGTCCGTTGTTCTGGCAGAATGCATCGAATCAGTATCCCTACAAAGGGGCCAATTAAACTCCATAACCATACTCGTGCAGAATTAGTGGCGGAACGAATTATGATTGCGCTTGGTGGCCAACCGTGCCGTTGTATACAGGTTCTAAACGCATGGCGTACCAGAGATAAAACCAAGATCCCATCTTGGGCGACCGAATTATTTGATCGACTGCGAGCCCCAATAAATATAAACCGGATTTTACTACGGAAGCTCTTATGGAGAACCGATCCGCTCACCACCCCTATGCGTGAAAGGGTGCAAAGAAGACTAAGTAAACTTATGATTAGTTCAATAAGAAGCTGCACTTACCCAGCTATTGATATTATCTCAATATGTGCAGTTGCCTTATCTTTGCCTCCGGACGCGATCCCTAGCGAAACTGAGACAGGATACAAAGTGCTCGCTGTTTGTCAAAACACACAACGAACAGTTATGGCAGCCTGCGTTCAGGTCACGACCGACTCTGCAGGCCAAAAAACTCTTGAATTTCAACAGAAACATGCTAAACAAGCAAAAATATCGAAATAGGGAGGGTAAATAATGCGAAATAAAACCATTTGCGGCATTGATGAAATATTTGATTTCACATCAGTTGCTGAGATTGAAGAATATATTTTTTCGCTATTAGACTCACTTGAAGCAGACGTAGATGGCCTTAATAGGTGCCATCGGATATGTCGCAAAACATTATCGTCACACCTCCCGGATATAGAGTCAAGGGAATCAGGGGGAATATTCTCAGCTGGTGGGATAGAAAGAAAATCATATAATTTTTACCCTAGCACATATTTGCGAATCACATGGGCCACTGTAACAATTAAGCGAGTCCGACTTATTGTTGGGATTAGAGATACAAACCCATCGGCCGGGGTCCCCTGGCAAAGAAATATCGACAAAGAATTCACAAACACTTATCCTGATAGGCAATACAAAAAAGAACAAATATTAGTTGAACTTGACCAAAAACAATCAGTTGCGAAGCATGAAGATACCGTAAGGTCAGTAATTAAACAATTGCCCGAGCTACCACCATTGCCTCACGGACAAAGCACAGATTATAGTCGCGTCTGGTGCCAATATGGATTAGCACTAATTATGTGCTGGCCAGATTTTTATATTGGCACACCATCAGGCTGGTTAAAGCTCAAGAAATATAGCAACGCCTATGATGTCGCAAAAAGAACAAACGACCCTTGGCGGGCCTTAGCTACTCTCGGATTTACATTCCCACGCCACAAGAAAAAGAGGGTTTGGGACGAAACAATGGCCGCACAATTAGTGATGCATATATTCGAACAAAACGGAGAACAAGCAAGTGCAATTCCATTCTAGGTTCATAGATATCTTCATTTAAGCGATAGCACTTTTTAGTGTTATCGCTTTTTTTTATTCTATTATATTTTTTTGTCCTGTTATATTTGACGGGTTTTTAGATTTATGTTATTCTTAAGATGTAGCAAAACGTATTACATTGTCTATATGTAATGCGTCTGGCCCTTTAGACTAAAAGTCTATCCGGCCATAATACCGACCCATATCAAATATATGGAAGTTCGGTATGTCGTACTTAGTGGATGCTGTGTTTGTATGATTTTTGTATACGAATACGGTGGGGGAGTTAATCTGGCAGTAATTGTATTAAAACCATCAGATTAACGAGAGAGGTCTCTATAGGCAACGTAAGACTATCCTATAGGGAACCTAGATGAGAACGGCGAGCGTAGCATTGCTATGCCGTTTTGACCGAAGAAAAGGAACGTTACCAGCACTTTTGTGCTGAGTAGCGTTTTTTTTATTCCCAAAAAAGAACCTGCGGCCGGACACCGGCGGGGTAAAAAGGAGGAAATTTAGAATGTTCAACATGTTAAACAACAAAAACCTCGCAGTATACGGCGAGGAAGTCACTTCTGGCGGGATACTGGGTCATCTATTGTGGTACACGGTTCCCGAGCAAGACATCACCAGAGAAAAAATCAAAAATGCAATCGTAACCGCAGGCATTGACCAAAAGTATGTTCCAATGCCTATCTCGCCACGAGATGCGTTCCGCCGTGCGACACGGATACCGGTCCCACGTGGCGCTGAGAAGACAGCCTACCTCATCCGTGAAGTAGGACTAGAGAACGGTGTGCTTCGGCACATCGTACGAGAAGCAAAAGTAGACGGTTCTACTGGTGGCCGGCGATTGGAATATAGGCCGCTCGCTGCGCTACAAATCACTGATGATAACCCGTCAGTAAACGTCGACATTTTGGATTATTCCGAGATGGATGATGAGTGCCGCAGGATTATCGACCAGGTACGGGCTCGTTACGATGTCACACGGGATCACTATGACGCATCGGCGATCCGTCGGATGGTCCAACAGATCTTAAGTGCATGTAAACCGATCGCAGTCCGACCAAGCGGTGGCGTGCATTTCGTCCCACAAAAATACGAAGCGACGGTATACGCTGTTGCAGAGCTCTTCCCGAAAATTGCGGGCGAGGGGCAATTCTGGTTCTTACCAGTTATTGACGCAGCGAACCAACGCGAGATGGTCGCAAAAAGCCTAGATAACCATGTTGAAACCGAAGCCGCTGCGATTGTCGCGGAACTCGGACGGGTTATTAAGGGACGACAAGAAGTCTCGCCGACTTTGACCGAGAAATATGTACGGCGGGTACAAGAAATTGCGGCCTCTGTCAGGGAGTACGAGGACCTGTTGGAAACCAAAGCTATTACTGCAAAATCACATTTGCAGTTAGCTGAACAGCAGATCCGGGCACTCTTATTATCAGATGCGATTTCGTTTACGGCGGCACCGCAACAGGAAACGATTTTTGACGCAATTGCTGTCTAGGTAATTGTTTATATCCTTCAGCGGTCTTTCTGTGGACAGATAGACCGCTGAAACTTTCTTTGTAGGAGGATTGTTTCATGTCGCAACAATTAACATCGATGAGCCAAAGAATTTGGTTTGAATTAGCGACAAAGCACCCACAAAAAATACGTGAAAGACAAGAGCTTGTCGCTCTTATGAAAGAATATGAGAATTTACAAATAAAAATACAAAAACAAATTGCCGCGATAGACTCGGCAATCAAAAAAGAGGAGGACGAAAAAGATGTTAAACCAAAAATTTAACTCGATCGAAACCGAATTAAATGTAATGTTTCTGGAGCGAAAAGACGCTATCCGTGGGTTGCTTGTGAGTTTACTTGCACAACAGCATGTACTCCTACTGGGTCCGCCTGGGACAGCGAAATCGGCACTCGCCGAGAATCTGTGCCGCCGTACTGGTGGCGGATATTTCCGTTGGCTGCTGTCTCGAACTAGTGCGCCTGAAGAACTCCTGGGGCCAATCAGCCTAAAGGCGCTTGAACAAGATAGTTATATGCGTGTCACAACCGGTAAGCTACCGGAAGCGCGTATAGCATTTTTAGACGAAATCTTTAAAGCGAACTCAGCGATTTTGAATAATCTGCTCAGTATATTAAATGAGCGATTATTTTTCAACAACGGCACCCCGACACAAGTACCGTTAGAAACCGTGATCGGTGCGTCGAACGAACTCCCGGAAGACCGCGAAGAACTCGGTGCGCTCTGGGATCGGTTTATGTTGCGGTATGAAGTTGGGTACGTACGTGACCCCCGCAACTTCGAAAAGATGTTGCAAGGCGGAACAACTGCTGGTGTAACTATTGTTACCGAAGCAGAATTAGCACAAGCCCAAACGGAAGTTAAGGCGGTTGATATAACACGGATCATGGGATTGATTCCGTTTCTGCGCCAAAAGATGTTTGAGAAAGGCATTTCAGTCTCAGACAGGCGATGGAAACAGTCGATTAGCCTGATACAAGCCCATGCTTGGCTAAGCGGCCGCCAACAAGCACAGGACGATGACCTTGCCATCTTGTCGCATGTTCTATGGCAAGAACCGGAGCAGGCCGTAACTATCAGGCAAACAGTTATGGCACTCGCCAACCCTAGCATCCAAGAAGCACAGGACTTACTGGACGCGGCGATGGAAGTTTGGCAGATTGCAATCAGCGCTGCCGGTGTTGATGGCGGGAACGTCACCGCACAGGGCGCAGAGGCGAATGCTAAACTGAAGAAGATCAGCACGAGATTAACTGCATTGCGTACTGAATCTGCGAACGCAGGTAAAGATGTGGCGGTGTTCGATGACGCACTGCTGCAAGTAGCAGAGAAGAATAAGGAGGTCATCCAAAAATGTCTAGGGATTACGGTTTAACCGATACATTTTTTAATGATGGGCTCTTACGCGCTACGCAAGAAAAAAACAATCTCAAGCAGGACCGATATGACCATCGCTTGTATAACGACTTGCTAAAAGCAAGTGATGAAATGTCAACACTTGCAGGCCAGGGTAATACTACCTGGCCTGCGCTTATGCAGGATCTATGGGCGAGCTTCTACAAAGCGGCCCCAGATATGTTGCCTACGACAGAAGTCGAGCCAGCTCATAGGGTTAATCGTGAGTTTTTAGAACGTGTCCGTGAGGCAGATGCGACGGAAGAAGCGCGTGCAACCACTATGTTAGATGAACTATCTAGTGGTATTGCAGCACTAACCGCTGGACAAGAGCTCTTAAAAGAAATATCTTCAAACCCGGAACTACAAAACGCGATGGAAGCAGCAGATCGGGCTGCAGAAGCAAGCGCAAACAACAGCGCAGAAGGTGATGCCGAAGCAGAGGCGATTGCCGCCGATGCGACTGAATCTTTGCAGCAGTCTGCGCGGGCATTACGTCAAGCGGTCCGTAGATCTGTCAATAAAGGAAAAGAAGAAGCACAAAACCTTCAGACTGCACTTGGCGGCTGGGGTATTGAGCCTGGGGATTTACAGCAATTACCGATGGACGAGCGATTAACTGTTGCGCGACAATTACTGACTCCGAAATTAGTAAAAGTCGCAAATTTAGTCGGTCGGTTCCGCGCGATTGCACGTGCGAAACAAAAAGAGAAACTCAAACGCGACCGGGACGAACTCCATGGTATCACATTTGGTAACGACCTTACCAAGTTATTGCCATCAGAATTCACAGCGCTTCAACACCCGGTGCGCAAACTAGATTTTTACCGGCGGTATACTGAAAAACAGCTTATGCAATACGAGCTCCGCGAGAAAACACCACAGGGCCGCGGGCCGATTGTCGCGTTAATCGATGCATCAGGCAGTATGGCTGGTGAACCGATGGATTGGGCGATAGGTGTAGCGCTTGCCTTAGTGGATACTGCTCATCGGCAGAAGCGCCGTGCGACGGTAGTATTTTTTACGAGTAAAGTAAAGGCGGAATTTGAATTCCCAGCCGGCAAAGTCGACCCGCGCAAATTCGCTGCAGTCGCAGCTATCGGTGCGAGTGGTGGTACGGATTATAAGCCAGCACTTACCCGTGGGTTAGAAATCATCACAACAATCGACTATAAGAAGGCCGATATTGTGATGGTCACAGACGGAGTTTGCGAGTTGTCTACAGCGTTTCAATCAGAGTTTTTAGCTGAAAAAGCGCGGATGGGGTTCCGGTGCTGGACGATCCTGATCGGAAACGATGCGGATGCTAAACCGCTTCGTGAATGGTCGGATCGTGTTTGGCCGGTGCGTGCGTTTACCGAAGATGTCGCTGGTGAAGTGTTCGGAGAGGTTTATTAAATATGTTTAATAAAAAATAAAAGAAGGTGGGTATCATGACAGAACACCAGGAGACTGCAAACCATTTGGGTTATACTTTAGCATCACCAGAATTTTTTTATCTACTTCAAAAGATTGATCAATTAGCGCAAAAGTTAGATCAAAAGATCAATCAATTCGAAGAAAAATTAGAGCGGATAGAACAAGAAATAGACCAAGTAGAGCAAACCCTAGAGCAAAGATTTGATAAAGCGGAACAACACCTCAGCCAAAAAATTGAACAAGTAGAACAAAGGATTGAGGGGTATATACAAGTAGATGTAATTTACAAAAAGAAGCCTTCGTGGCTTTTCGGTTAAACTTCAACCCATTGTGACAAGGTTGAACTAGTAGTTTTTCTCCCACTTATGTTTTCGCTTTTATGCGAGATGACATAATGTGGGAGATTTTTTATTATTATTAAAGGAGGTTTTTATCATCGAAAACTATTCGTCTACACTTTCAGATATTCTCCAAAACAAAATAGGGTACAGATCCGACGATTATGGCGGCTCAGGCATCGCGGATGCGGAAGAAGTGGTCCGGTTTGAGATGGATGAGTTAAATAATAGGGATATACCAGACTTTTGCCAGCGGGAATACGGTCTAATCTTCCATGAAGACAACTGGGAAGAATGGATTGAATCATTACTTGTTTTTTTACGGAAAAAACTTAACACAGAAAACGTTTTTGTTTTGTGGGTGACTAATCAGGAGAATATTGGGTTTTATTGTGATTGCGAAGGCATGAACCTTGTTTCTTGTTATGCTTTACCAAAAAATCTGATACCTATTTCTGACCTCGGAGACGAAGGTGTATTGCTTGCGATGGACACCCACCCAGATTTTCTGGATATACGGATAGAAGAGATGTACACAAAAAAACCATCATGGTACCATCAAACAACCGCAGTATAAAAGGAAGGAGGCGCCTATGCAACAAGTCAAATTGTCTACACCATCTCAAGCAATAGCCAATCTATTGGCACAAGAGAATCCCGATGCAACCATCACCCAATCTGGTAACCGTATCAATTTAAGCAGTAATAACTTTAGTATCAAGACCACTGAAATCATAAAGACGCTAGGGCTTGATACGATCCAATCTACTGAAGAAATATGGGCGATCATCTCTCCGCAATTAGAGGCCCATAGCCGCGTTGTGGTATCTACAGATAATACACACATCACAATCGCCCCTGCTAAAACCCCGACTCAAGTTCGACTCCGTACAGATACATCAGCGATTTTGACTGATATATGTAAGGTATCGGGCTTAAAGAAAGTGGACGTGCTCCATCAAGCTATTCGTGATTTCCATTTACGGCTAAATACCCATGAGTAACCTTTGACACTCCGCACGGCTAAAGCCGTGGGATTCTCGGGTGTGTACCGCGATACATTTCTGCTCGCTTAAACCCCAAGTTCAGGGCTGTGTCAGCAGCCCATCCTAGACCAGAGCGTATTAGCTGTCTAGGCTGACAGACTTTTACCATCTGCCACAGACAGTTTAGTGTCGTGTCGGACTAGCCTACAGTTTTACGCACAAAGCAATTTTTGTGCAACCGCATACTGTTTTCAAAGACCAGACGTTTTAACGACTTTTGCATGTCGCCATCAAAGATGGATACCCTAATTATACCATAGTTTGTTAAAAAAAGGCCTTCATCCCACGATTGAAACCGTGGGCTTTCGGCTACGTTTTTGTAAAGGGCCTACGCAATAAAGCGGAGGTCTTTTTTTTGTCCTATTATATTTGACGAGTTTTTAGATTTATGTTATCCTTGAATTGTAGTAAAACGTATTACATTGTCTATATGTGATATGTCTGGCCCTTTAGACTAATAATCTATCCGGCCATAATACCGACCCATGCTTTTAAATAGACATGGAAGTTCGGTATGTCGTACTTAGTGGATGCTGTGACTTATGTAGTATTATATGGTTACGGTGGGGGAGTTAATCTGGCAGTAATTGTATTAAAACCACCAGATTAACGAGAGAGGTATTTATGGGCAACGCAAGAACATCCCATAAATAACCTAGATGAGAACGGCGAGTGTAGCATTGCTATGCCGTTTTACAAAAAGAGAAACGTTACTAGCGCATTTGCGCTGAGTAGCGTTTTTTTTATTCCCCAAAAAGAACCTGCGGCCGGTTACCGGCGGGGTAAAAAGGAGGAAATTTAAATGCGAATTGCATTCCAGGAAGACAAGTTTGTTTGGGTAGGAACTGTTGGTGAGTTGCGTCAATTTTTGCAGAGTCTGTCCGAAAATAAGCAGGCCCTACAAGAATTTATTGCGCAAAACTTACCATCACAAATGCAAGCACAAATGCAAGTTAATTTGCATTAACCCAAAAAAGAGGAAGGATTAATACTATGATTACAACGCAAAGCAAAAAAACATTGGCGAGGCCCTGCGATTTTTGAGACAGCGGAAAGGTTTGGCTCAAGAGGGCATGTCTAAGCAGTTCGGGGTCCATCGCCCGGCCTACAGTGCGTGGGAGCTTTGTAGGCGATATTATAGCAGGTAAGTGCATCTCGCAAGTACCCGAAAAACCGACCCTATTCAAGAAATAACAAACAAAGGAGTTGACATCATTTAATGGATACTTACGCGTTCGAAGCGAGAGAATTGCATGCCGAGCTAGTTGCACAGGGGAAGCAAGTCGAGCCAATGAACTACACCAAAACCAAACCATACACAGACGATTATGTCGCGTATGTATTGGAAAAAATTGTACAAATGGCTCTATCCACCCCAGGCTCATGTGTGGACCCGCTTATATTTATTGGGCAAAAAATCGATTGCTCAAAATATATACCGGGTAAATGGGTTATTTGTGATTGTATCCTTATCAAGGATGCAATCATCCAAATAATCTTCCTGGCCACTGAAAACGATAAAAAGATCTCGGCTGATAATGATGTTAATTTAAAAGCTTATACCCGTGCTATATTGGATGTATTTGACGGTGAACACGATATCGATACAGTTATGATAAGTGTTTACCAGCCACAGTACAACAATATGGCAACCCATACGGTTTTTAAAGAATCCATCTATCAGTGGGCAGAAGAATTTTTGGAGACAGAACAAACAATCCAAAGAATCCAAAAACACGACTCCCTCACAGAAAAAGACTTCTCAGCTGAGCTGCAGCCCATAGCGGCGCTCTTGGCAAAGAAGAACAAAGATTATGGGAACAGCTACGCTAAGCTTCGCGATGAATATGGCACGGTCGCGTTCCATATTCGTCTAGCTGACAAATTAAGCCGTCTAAAACAAGTCGATGGAAACGGCACACTTGTTTCGGACGAAAGCGCAATAGATACCATCCGTGACATTATCGGCTACTGTGCGCTAGAACTTGTTTACCGCAAAGGAGGTAATTGAAGATGCAAAACATTGCCAGCTTATTAGATACCTACATGGAATCTCAACTCCATGTAGGTAAATTTAATCCAAGAGAACTGCGTCTATCTGAGAATGAAGGCTGTGCACGGCGACGTGTTATGCGCTGCCTCCAAAAAGAACAGACGCACCCATTAACTATCCATGATGCCCGCAACTTTGAGAAGGGCCGGGCCGGTGAAATGTGGGTAGAGAATATCCTTGCCAAAGCGTTACCCGGCGGGATTATTAGGGAAGCGATCTGCCTGCATCCATATGGTGACCCTCACGGTGAGGGCCATATCGATATAGAGTACCCGACCGGCAATTTGCTTATTGAGGTCAAAACAACCTCAGAAGAAAAGGCCGCGATTGGACTGCCTATATCATCGCATGTGACGCAGATGCAAAGTTACCTGCATTTCCATCGAGATGCAAATGGGAACCAATACAACCATGGTGGGATTTTGTATTTAGTCTTGCGACGGTATGGGATATATCCTGTTTGGTACCCAGTCAATAGGGTGCCAGAAAAGGGGAATGCCATCGAAGCACTAATGCAAAATCTTTGGCACAACTATGTCTTGAAGGGCATAGTGCCATATGTCTCACAAACAGCACATCCTAAAGCATTCCCTTGTATGTGGGAAAGTAAAGATGGCAACAAAACCGTTGCGCATCCTTGCGAATTTTGGGGCCATTGCTGGAACGATGGAGACATTGATACCGCACTAACGAATATTAATATCCCAACTGAAACCGAGCAAGCAGAGTTGCTGCAAAAATATGAAACATTGCGTAGCGAGTACTCGGCCGGCGAGCAGCAACAGAAAGCGATAAAAATCGCTAAGGATGAGCTCGAAGAACAACTCAATGACCTATTCGATCTGCGGAACACAGATAAGCTCACCGCAGGTGGGATAATCGTCAGTCGCAAATATTCACCGGGCCGCACGTCATGGGATATACCCCATGCACTCCAATGTGGCGCGGTTACGGCAGCGGCCCTTGAGCCGTTTAAACGTATCGGTGACGGTTACATGCGTTTCACCGTTAAGAAGGAGTGAAAACCATGGCTTTTTCCCGTGTCCGTAAATCTGCACCATGTCCGGTCTGCGGGAAAAGCGACTGGTGCGGTGCAAGCGCAAGCAAAGAAGAAAACCAAACTCTAGCTATCTGTATGCGAGTAGAGTCTAAGCACCCTACTCGCAACGGTGGCTGGCTACACGTTTTGGGTGAATCAGAAATAAGAGAACCGATAAGATGGTCCCCACCAGTAAAAGTGCAAGGCTGTACTCGTTTAAACGATGCGGCGCTAGATATTGCATATACAAAGTTCCTTGGGCGATTATCTTTATCCCGCAAGCACTTAGCGAGCTTATTAGCCCGCGGTATGAGCGAGGAAGAGATAAGAAGCCGGGGGTACCGTAGCGCGCCTATATCGTCGCCCAGCCTACCTGATATGTCTGGCGTCCCAGGGTTCTACAAAGCTTACAATGGTAATTGGCGGATGGTTTCAACGAAAGGGTTGTTAATCCCTGTCCGCGATAAATCGGCTAGGATTGTCGGTTTACAGGTGCGCCATGACGATACTAACACTGACGGCGCGAAGTACCGCTGGTTCTCATCGAATGGTTATCATACAGGCACAACATCTAGTGCGCATGTGCACGTATCACAACCGATCCATCGTGCACCACGTCCTGGGCTTGTCTGGATTACGGAGGGTCCGATTAAGGCAGATATTAGCGCCGAGCGCCTTGGCATAACGGTATTTGGTGTGCCTGGTGTCAGTACGTGGCGAGCAGCATTGAGCTTGCTTGATAGTAGTATTACCCATGTTGTGGTTGCATACGACCAAGACATGTACGAGAACCCAGCAGTGAAACACAACGCGCGAGCGTTATGTAATGCGCTAACGGCAACTGGACGTGCGGTCGCGGTCGCTATATGGTATGGTGCCAAAGGGCTTGATGATGCGCTTGTTAGTGGCATCCGCCCAAAAGTCCGTGTCTTCTAGCGAATATTTTTAAGAGGAGGGTATCTACCAAATGGGGACAAAAATTACGCCTGCGGCTGTAGGCGGCGCGATTATCCAGCAATTAATTAATGCCGGTTCATTATCGCAGGGCAGCATACAAAAATTTGTCGATGGCGGGACTGATGCTTGTGCAGGTTTTGGTGCGGCATGTATGGCTGCGCTCGAAAAAAGCGCGCAAACAGGGGTTGCTATTAGTGTATGTAATATCATTGAGCCATGTGAGAGCACCCCTAATTGTCTGGACGCGGTACAGATCAGTATCCTTCCAAATGGAGGAATCAGGTGCCTGCGTTGGCACATGGGTTAAAGATGATAAAAAAACGAAAAATTAGGAGGAGATTTTATGTCAAACAGTATTACGTTTTCGGTTATTCGCCATGAGCTTGCAGACCAATTACAGATTGTGGCCAGAGGGCTGTCGAGTAAAAACCTTCTTGACTCTATCAACGGGATATTAATGGAGTCGAGTAACGGGAAACTTATTCTTACAACGACAGACATGGAAATGCAAATCAGTTCCAGTATAGAGCACAATGGGCCGGACTTGGTAACGTTTCTTCCTGCCCAAACAGCCAGCATCATCAAGGCCCTCCCTGGCGATACCGTTAAATTAGAATTTACTGACGGTAAGGTTATTATGACAGCGGGGGCGGCAGATGAATCAAAAGTTCAATTGCCGACATTAGACCACAGTAACTTCCCTTTGTTTGGGCAAAACGATAGTGCCGAAAACGCAGTAAAAACCACGGTCACCGTTGGTGAACTAAAAAAAGGGTTACGCCAAGTCTTGTTTGCTGTTAGTGCAGATGTTAATAAGCAAAGTTTCACCCGTGTGAATTTCAAAATATTTGCTGATACACTGCAGCTTACTGCATCGGATACGTACAGGCTCTCAACCACGACTTGCCCGGCTGTGCGTACAACTGGTGAGGATAGGGATATGCTTGTGCCAGCAAAACCGCTTCAGGAACTTTTGCGGTCTATACAAAAACTAAAAGATGACGATCTTGTCGCAATCACGGCACAAGATCGGAATATCGCTTTTGAAGCTGGCTCTGCGCGTATTATTACCCGTCTTGGGACAGAGTCATTCCCGGACGTCCAAAAATTAATTCCCACAAGCTTTAATGGGACAATGACAGTAGATACTAATGCCCTTCGCCAAGCATTAGAGCGCGCTATGATTCTGACCGAAAAAAGCGGTTCTAGTGTAGTTGACCTATCGACAGGTGAGACTTCTTTGGTGGGAGTAGATTTATGTATTAGTGTAACATCCGCGCACGGCTCACTAAGGGAACGCATCTATGGTGAGTACCAAGGCGATGGGTTTGAAGCCTCATTCAACGCGCGGTTTCTTCATGATTGGCTTAAAGTTTGCGAGGGTGACCAAGTCCAGATCCAACACAACGGAATGTATCAACCTTGTGTTACACTAGACTCTGCCTCGCCGGCATTAAAGTACCTGGTCCTCCCGATCAGAAAACACAGTTAGTATTTCAATAATGGTAGGCAAAGAGAATTATTTGCCTACCATTATTATTTTTATTTTAAGGAGGAATAAAACTTGCAAATTGATAAAATTAACGTCCGCTGTTCTGGTAAGCTGCATCAGATTAGTCTCACTACCAATGGTGCGCTTGTGCTTCATAACCACACAAAAATAGAGCGTAACGCTGAAAATGTATTGGTTGCATTAGGTGGGCAGGTATGTCGATGTGTACAAATCTTAGAAGCGTGGCAAGCTCAAACTAGGCGAGGGCTACCCGATGTATTTATGCCTAGCTTAAACAAGAATCTGAAGCGGAAAATGTATCGGAAAGTGATCCAGACACAAGGCGAGGATCTTTTGCAATTGCCTATCCATACCCGGATAATGCTTCGTATCCATCGGCTGGCAATAACATCACTCGAACAATGTGATTACCGTGAGAGTTATTCCAGGTGGGTACATGTACGACAGAATAGAAATATAGTTTTTGCTAACGAAGCAAGTATCTGTGGTTACTCAAGTAAAGCACGGCATCCAAATCCTAGGCACAGATATACTGGGAACAATAGTAATATTGATATTCGTCTTAAAATGCTAAGCTGGTATGCTAATGTTTATAAAAAAGGCTTAGCGGTAGTGGATGGTGTTTTTGTGGTAGACGTTATCGGGACAGATGATGACGGAACGATACACGTTTTAGCCGGTCGTCAAACTGCTGGGCTTTCGATCGAGATGCGTCGTGCGATGATTAATTTCGGAGCTGACGGCAGGAAAACACTCTGTTGGTCGAGAAACACTTAAGCACTATTTGTAGTGCCCGATTGGTGCCCAAAAGTTGCCCTAACGTGCTAAAACCTGCATAAATCTGCATAACGCAAAACAGAAAAAACCTAATAACCATCGGAACTATCCCCATATTTATTGGGTTTCTTGTAAGGGTCATCTCTGACAGTTTATCACAAACCGACCCCTTGAATAAGCAGCAGTCTTTAGTAAAATCATGTTTGCAGGAATTTTTGGTTAAACTGTCGAAGCAGTAAATTTTCCGGCACTAATTTTAGCTAGTGTCGCCGACAAGCTACGTCAGAGGAGGTGCGTCTTCGTGTATAACAAAATTGGTGGAACACTGATTTTCGACGTAAAAGCAGCGCCTGCCGCTCCTCTTATGCTGGCGGAAGCAGCCCGCATCTTAGTGGGAGGCGGTTTGGTGGCCTTTCCCACAGAGACAGTCTATGGTTTGGGCGCCAACGCGCTGGACGCTCAGGCCGTGCAGAAAATCTATCTTGCCAAAGGACGCCCCAGCGATAATCCGTTAATTGTGCATATTGCAGAATTTGCTCAGCTGCAAGAATTGGCATGTGAGATTCCGCCGGCAGCCGAAAAATTGGCTCGCCATTTTTGGCCGGGGCCGTTGACGCTGGTCTTAAAAAAACGGGCGGCGGTTCCGGATGTCGTGACCGGCGGCTTGGACAGTGTGGCTGTCCGGATACCGGCTCATCCTGTAGCTCTGGCCTTGCTACGCGCTACCGGCCGGCCGGTAGCGGCTCCCAGCGCCAATCTGGCCGGTAGGCCAAGCCCCACCAGCGCCCAACATGTCATAGATGATCTGGCAGGGCGGATTGATGCGGTGCTGGATGGAGGTCCCTGCGCCGTTGGCGTGGAGTCTACTATTCTCGATATTCGTGGCGGCTGCCCGCTCCTTTTGCGCCCGGGCGGCGTTACACCGGAACAGATTAGTTTTCTCTTGGGGAAAAAATGCTTGTCGGTTGCTTGGCAGGAAGACACAGCGATGCCACCTCCTTCTCCCGGTCTGAAATATACTCACTACGCGCCGCAAGTACCGCTTTACCTGGTGTTGGCGCCTCCGGAAAAGCTTTTGGCCGAGATTGCTTGCTTGCAAGATAAATACCGTAAGCAGGGAAAGCATGTTGGTCTGCTGCTTTCCAAAGAACTGGCGGCTGAGCTTGAAGCTGATACGGTGGAAATTCTGGGCAGCCGCGACCATGCGGCAGAGCTGGCAGCCAATCTTTACGGGGCGTTGCGCAGGCTTGACAAGAGTGCGGCGGAGCTGATTATTGCGGAAGGATATAGTGAGGCAGGCTTGGGTCTGGCGGTGATGAATCGGCTGAAAAAGGCGGCGGGACCTCGGGTGCTTGTGGTGGAGTGAAGAAGATGATGGCTAAGAAGTGCTTGTTATTTGTTTGTACCGGCAACACCTGCCGCAGCCCACTCGCAAAAGTATTGACTGAGGCGGCGCTCAGAGCGTCGGGAGTGGATGGTTGGGAAGTAGCTTCCGCCGGGCTGGCTGCCCACCCAGGGATGGCCGCCAGCGCCGAGGCGGGCGCCGTTGCCCGGGAAGCCGGCTTAGATTTGGCGCTGCATCGCGCTAAACCGCTCTCAGCCGAACTTCTGGCAAGAGCTGAGCTCGTTTTGGTGATGACAGCCGGACATAAAACGGCTCTTTTGGCCGGGGCAGCCGGGTACGCCGACAAGATTTACACAGTTAAGGAGTATCTGTCTTTCGCAGGCGATGTGGCCGACCCTTTTGGTGGCGGTTTAGCAAGTTATCGCCAAACGGCACAGGAGCTGCACAGCCTAGTGAGTTTGCTGGTGGAAAAGTTAAAAGGATAGCGAAGACGCAGGATTTGTCTGTGTAAAAGGAGAAAATAGCAGCTAAGGGGAGTGTTTATGAAGATTGCCATCGCTAGTGACCATGGAGGCTTTCGGCTAAAGAAACAGATAGCAGCTTATCTGCAAAAGAACGGCTATTCCTATCAGGATTTTGGCGCATTGTCTGACGAAGCTGTGGATTACCCCGATTTTGCCTTGCCGGCAGCTCAGGCGGTGGCTGACGGTGAATATGCTTTGGGGATTCTCTGTTGCGGCACAGGGGTAGGCGTAAGTATTGTGGCCAATAAAGTGCCGGGTATCAGGGCAGCCAACTGCAGTGACCCTTTCTCTGCCAGAATGAGTCGTGAACATAATGATGCTAATGTGCTGACTTTGGGTGAGCGTGTTTTAGGGTGCGGCCTGGCGCTCGAGGTGCTGGCAGCATTTCTGCAAGGCCGCTATCTGGGCGGCCGGCATGCTTGCCGTGTGGAGAAAATAAAAGAGATTGAGGCTAAATTTTTGGGTCAGGGAGAAGCAGACCGCTAAGGAGGTACGAAATTGTCAACGCTACATTTGGTTGACCCGGAAGTCGCCCGGGCCATTGCCCTTGAGCAGGACAGGCAGCAGAGCAAAATAGAGCTGATTGCCTCGGAGAATTACGTTAGCCGCGCTGTGTTAGAAGCACAAGGGTCGCCGCTGACAAACAAGTATGCCGAAGGATATCCCGGCAAGCGCTACTACGGCGGCTGTGAATTTGTGGATCAGGTGGAAATTTTAGCGCGGGAGCGGGTATTGGAAATTTTCGGCGCTGAACACGCCAATGTGCAGCCTCATTCCGGTGCCAGCGCCAATCTTGCCGTTTATCTTGCGGCTCTGAAGGTGGGCGACACCGTTTTGGGTATGAATTTATCCCACGGAGGCCACTTGACGCATGGATCACCAGTTAATATTTCCGGAAAATATTTTAATTTCATTTCTTACGGGGTTTCCAAGGAGACAGGCTATCTCGATTATGACCAAGTGGAGAAACTGGCTTTGCAGCACAAACCGCGTATGATTGTGGCCGGAGCCAGTGCCTACCCGCGCATCATCGATTTTCCGGCGCTGCGCCGGATTGCCGATAGAGTTGCCGCTTATTTACTGGTAGACATGGCGCATATTGCCGGCCTTGTGGCCGCAGGCGTTCATCCTTCTCCTGTGCCCTATGCCGAGTTTGTCACTTCCACCACCCACAAAACCTTGCGTGGTCCGCGGGGCGGCTTGATTCTCTGCCGGAAGGAATATGCTGCCGCGGTAGATAAAGCAATTTTCCCCGGCCTGCAGGGCGGCCCGCTGATGCATGTAATTGCCGCCAAAGCAGTCAGTTTCAATGAAGCTTTGCAGCCGGAGTTTTCCCGCTATGCGCGCCAAGTGGTGGCCAATGCCAAAGTGTTTGCCGCTCGGCTAAAAGCGCACGGTTTTGACTTGGCTTCCGGCGGAACGGATAACCATCTCATGCTATTGGATTTGCGGAATATGGGGCTTACCGGCAAACTGGCGGAAGAAACGCTCGATTTGGTGGGGATTACGGCTAATAAAAATGCAGTGCCCTTTGATACGGAGAGCCCTTTTGTTACTAGTGGGCTCCGCATCGGTACGGCGGCTGTCACTTCCCGCGGCATGCAAGAAAGGGAAATGGAAGTTATTGCGGATTTGATTGCGGAAGCGCTTGCAGGCAGAGATGACGATTTGGTCAGAGCGTCTGTCTCAGCCCGTGTGGCCAAACTCTGCGCCGCTTTTCCAGTTTATGAATAATGAATAATTCTAAAGAGGTGAAAGAGATGCGCCCGTCCTGGGATACATACTTTATGGAGATAACCCGGGTGGTGGCCAATCGTTCCACCTGCCTGCGCCGCAAAGTGGGCGCCACCATTATCAAAGATAAACGGATTTTAACAACTGGTTATAACGGAGCACCAAAAGGCTTGGCCCATTGCCAGGAAACAGGCTGCATCCGGGCAGAAAGACAGGTCCCTTCCGGTGAGCGTCACGAACTTTGCCGCGCCCTCCATGCAGAACAAAACGCGATTTTGCAGGCAGCGCTTTACGGCGTGTCTATTCAGGGCGCTACCGTCTACTGCACTACACATCCCTGCGTAATGTGTGCCAAAATGATGATTAACGCGGGGATGAAAGAAGTGGTAATTACGAAAAGTTATCCCGATCAACTGGCGGCAGAACTGCTCGCAGAAGCAGGATTGAGTGTGCGCTATTTTAGCGACGCAGATAACGAGGTGACCGATGGATAAAAAAATACAGGCTATGGTCGTGTTTGGTACGCGCCCTGAGGCCATCAAAATGGCGCCGCTTGTTTTGGAACTGAAACGTCATCATCGGCTGGAGCCGCTAGTTTGTGTTACGGGTCAGCATCGCGAAATGCTCGATCAGGTTTTGGCTCTTTTTGGTATTGTGCCTGATTTTGACCTGAATATCATGCAAAGCGGCCAGACATTAACTGAGATAACAGCCCGCTCGCTCACCGGCTTGGAAAAGGTTTTTAGCCAGGCTCGCCCCGATATCGTCTATGTGCATGGAGACACAACTACTACCTTTGCGGGAGCACTGGCTGCCTTTTATGGTCAAATTCCGCTCGCTCACGTTGAGGCGGGCTTGCGGACCGGCCAAAAATATGCGCCCTATCCGGAAGAATTAAATCGTAAGCTAACCGGCGCACTGACAGATCTGCATTTTGCGCCCACAGCAAGCGCCAAGAAAAATTTGTTAGCTGAGAACGTGCCTGAAGCGCAGATTTTTGTTACCGGCAACACGGTGATTGACGCTCTGCGCCATACTGTCAGGCCGGATTACGCCTTTTCCCGCCCTGAATTAAACGGCTTGCCCAGCGAAAAGCGCTTATTGCTGGTGGAAGTGCATCGGCGGGAAAATTTGGGGGCGCCGCTGGAAGCAATTTGCCGCGGCCTGCGTCGTGTGGCGGCAGAAAATCCTGACGTGTTGATGGTTTTTCCTGTTCATCGAAATCCGGCGGTAAGGGAGCCTGTCAACAGACATTTAGCCGGTTTAGAGCGAGTGCTGCTAATTGAGCCTTTGGATGTAGCCGATTTCCATAATCTGATGCAGAAGAGCACGCTGATTTTTACAGATTCCGGCGGAGTGCAGGAAGAAGCCCCGTCTTTGGGTGTGCCGGTACTCGTGTTGCGAGATGTCACCGAACGTCCCGAAGCAGTGGCGGCAGGCACCGTGGCTCTGGTAGGCAGCGCCGCAGACCGTTTGGTGGAGACGGCTGCAAACTTGCTGAGAGATCAGGCTGCCTACGCGAAAATGGCTAACGCCATTAACCCCTACGGCGACGGCCGCGCGGCAGAGCGGATTGTTGCCGCCACCAACTGGTATTTCGCTAAAAGCGGTGCGCGGCCGGAGGATTACTCGGTAAATTAGCCGGCAGCAATGGTCAGGGCGCAGGATTAAAGGAATGGAGGAGATTAAAATCAGAGAAGTAGTTGTGGTCGGCGCGGTTCGTACTGCGGTGGGCAGTTTTGGCGGCAGTTTAAAAGATGTGAGTGCGGTAGATTTAGGGGCATTAGTTATTAAGGAAGCACTGCGCCGCGCCGATGTGGATGGCAGCCAAGTTGACGAAGTGATTATGGGGAATGTGCTGCAGGCTGGACTTGGCCAAAATCCGGCACGGCAGGCATCGCTGCGCGCAGGACTGCCGGTGAGTGTGCCGGCTTTCACCATCAATAAAGTTTGCGGCTCCGGTTTAAAGGCGATCAATCTTGGCGCTGCAGCTATTATGATGGGCGATGCGGATGTGGTGGTAGCCGGCGGCATGGAAAATATGAGCCAGGCGCCCTATCTGCAGCCGAGCGCCCGTTGGGGGCAGCGCATGGGTAACGGTATTTTGGTTGATTCTATGTTGACAGACGGACTTACCTGTGCCCTTGACGGAATTCACATGGGAATTACTGCGGAAAATATTGCTGCTGATTTTTGTCTCCCCCGGGAAGAGCAAGATGCCCTGGCGGCGGAAAGTCAGCGCCGTGCTGCGGCAGCCATAGCAAACGGTAGTTTTCTCAATGAAATTATTGCGGTGCCAGTTCCGCAACGCAAAGGAGACCCTGTCAGCTTCCATACCGATGAGTTCCCTAAACAAGGTTCCACCGTTGCCGCCTTAGCCAAGCTTAATCCCGCTTTTAAAAAAGATGGCACAGTAACTGCCGGTAATGCCTCCGGCATTAATGACGGCGCAGCAGCTGTCGTGTTAATGTCTGCGGAAAAAGCAAAGGCGCTGGGACTTTTGCCGCTTGCCACCATCGCCTCTTTTGCTTCTGCCGGTGTGGAGCCGAGGGTCATGGGCACAGGCCCGATTAAAGCCACGCAAAAAGCATTGGCTAAAGCAGGCCTGTCTTTAGGCGACCTGGAGTTAATTGAAGCAAATGAGGCTTTTGCCGCCCAAGCACTGGCTGTAGCTAAAACACTGGAGTTTAATCTGGAGATAGTCAATGTAAATGGCGGCGCCATTGCCATTGGCCACCCTATCGGCGCCAGCGGTGCCCGGATTTTTGTCACGTTGCTTTTTGCTATGCAAAGCCGGGATGCGAAAGTAGGGCTTGCCACACTTTGCATTGGCGGTGGTCAAGGTGTGGCAACTGTGGTCAGGCGCTAGGACTGGTTTCAAGGGGCATATTATTTGAAAGTTCCGAAAATGGTGCTGTATCAGAAAATTTCAAAACCTGCCTATCCATTTGACTAAGGTGACTACTCTATCTTGTGGTCGGTCAACTCCTCGTAAGTGATAGTTTTTGTTTGCATAGCTGATTCCAAAACTCTGTAAAACAATAACCCTCTCTGTGCTGATT